>Ga0255759_10002834_pt1 | contig 15342 bp, 8 predicted proteins | sample 101ome_20_FD_179959 | JGI IMG/M metagenome (GOLD analysis project Ga0255759, IMG submission 179959) | Coastal salt marsh microbial communities from the Groves Creek Marsh, Skidaway Island, Georgia - 101404AT metaG (version 2) | ecosystem: Environmental > Aquatic > Marine > Intertidal zone > Salt...
GTGAAGACCAATAGAGCCTATGTTTATTGTGGCCAGAGGCAGAATCGAACTGCCGACCCCTTGTTTTTCAGACAAGTGCTCTACCGACTGAGCTATCTGGCCAAGTTGCGGGGACGACGGGATTCGAACCCGCGACCTCCTGCGTGACAGGCAGGCGTGAACTCCAGACTTCACCACGCCCCCAACTATTTAATAAGAATACTATATGTTTATTTTAAAAGAGATAAAAAAGTGGGTCGGGTGGGAATCGAACCCACGACCTTGAGCTTAAAAGGCTCCTGCTCTGCCGATTGAGCTACCGACCCAGTTTCTCATTGAATATTACACTATTTTGTATATTAAATTTAAATTATTCTTCTTCTGAACTTTTAAAATACATAACATCAGAAACTTTTTCTTTTGCCATTTCTACAAAATCTGACATTTCATGTTTTAAATTATTCACAAGATTTAATGCGTCTTCTCGGATTTCTTCATCTTTTACGGTGTTTTCAACAATTTGTACAAGGTCATTAAAGTTGTTTGAAATAGATTCTTTAGTAGCTTTTAAAGAGCTTTTTAAGTCTTCAATATTTTCTTCATCTGTTATGTTGGATTTGATCTTTTTTGATATGTTAGAAATATCATCTGAAAATTCTTTCCAATTATTTTCTTCGTTCATAATTAAATATTATATTAACTGATTAAAAGTTTGTTTTATCTTTAAATTTAAGATCTGGATTTCTTACTATTCTTTGTTTAGCCCACCTAGCAGGTGCTATTAAACGAAAAAATGGTGGTAAAAAAGGTCTTGTGTATTTTAAAAATTTTAAATTAAATTCTAAAATAAAGCCTCTGAACCTTGACTCTTTTATTCCATAAAGTATTTTAAATTCCTTTGGTAAAGTATTGAAAGCTGTAAAGGCAATAAATGGCCAAATTGGCTTTATATGAGTGGGAACAGGACCGCCAGCAATGATTTCTTGAACATCTTTTGCTACGTCTGTGTACATTAAATAGCTATCTTTTTTTGACTTATTAATAACCCAATTTTTTAATTCTCCGTGTGTTTTAGGCATTTTTTCAACATTGACAAGTACTAGTTCAGCTGACTTCATATTTTCAACATGGTATTGATTTTTTTCTTCATCAGTCAGTTTTTTTACAGTTTTTTCATAAAAATAAATTGAAGATATTTGCAGACATGCATGTACCCAAAGTAACTGCTCATGATCTAAAGCATCATAATAACCTCCAGACACCTCATCTTCACCATTTATTACTTCATGTAATTTATTTATTCTGTGAGCACTTTCATCAGCTTCTGCTTTTGTCCCAAAAGTTACAGAGTTTTGGAGCGACAACGTTCTTATTAATCTTTTCCATGGATCACGTTGATAAAAAGAAGTTTGTCTTGCTCCAGCGGCAATTAATGGATGCGCAGCGTGCATAAGGAGGGCTCTCGCACCCCCAAAAAGAACAGTTATCTCCTTATTAACTTTCCACATCATTGATTGTGGGCCAAAATATCCTGGATCAGCTTTCATGAAAAAATAATATAATGCTTTGTGAAATATCTGTAATTAAAATTAACATAAGATTATTAAATGAAAAAAAATATTACTTATATTACGTATCAAACTTTTCCTGGAAGAACCGCCAATTCAGTTCAGACGATTTCATCTTTAAAATATTTTCATAGAGAAGGTTTCAAATGTACCTTAATTTATCCTTTAAGAAATAAAGAAAGTTCTAAAAACATTAATGATCTTAAAAGTTTTTATAGTTTTAGCGAAGATATTGCAATTAAAGCTACAATCCATCCACTGCCTTTTAAAAAAATATTAGTGTTCGAAAAATACTGGTATGTTCTCAGCCACATTTTATGGTCATATTTTACTGTAAAGAAGTATTCAAAAAACAATAAAGATGGTTTATTTTTTACCCGTTCAGAATGGGTATTTTATTTTTTATCTAAAAGAAGAAAAAAAGTGGTTTATGAATGCCATCAATTATCTGCAATGAAAAAAACTTTAATTAGATCTTCATTGAAATATCCAAATTCTCGTCTTATTACCCTAACCTCTTTTTTAACTGAGGAACTTAGTTCTTCTGCACCAACAAAAATTTTAGAACTAGGCAGTAGTTATGATTCAGATTTTTTCTATTCTGAAAAAGACAAAGAAAAGAATATTGTATATGCAGGCTCATTTTTTCGATTTGGAGAGACTAGGGGTATAGAAATCTTAATCAATAATTTAAAGAATGAAAATAATGAAAATTTAAAATTCATTTTTATTTCTCCTGATGCAGAAAGTTTAGAATTATTTAAGGAAAAAATTAAATCTGAAAAATTAAATATGAAATTTGAATATTTTTCAAATCTAAATCCTAGAGAGGTTGGTGCAATTTTAAACAAAGCAAAAGTTGGCTTATTAATCAATAATGATTCAAAACATGCTGAGCTCTATTCTTCACCTTTAAAATATTTTGAATATTTAGCTTCTGGATTAAACATTGTTGCTACAGATTTAAAAACACATAGGAGCTTACCTTTCAATGAAAATATAATATTTTATGACTCGGCCGATATAACTTCTTTTGAACAGTCTTTATTTATTGCGCTCAACCAAGAAACTAATTTATCTAATGTATCTGCATACTCAACACAAAGTAGAGTGAAAAAAATTATAAATTTTTGTAGCTAATGCGCGTTCGGAAGGACTCGAACCCTCAACCCCCTGATCCGAAGTCAGGTGCTCTATCCAGTTGAGCTACGAACGCTAAATTCCATCAAACTTTCAAATCTTTTTTCCCACGAATAATTTTTTATATTCTTCTTAGATTTAAATTTTAATTGTTCAAGGTATTCTCTATCTTCTATAAGTCTAATAATCTTTGATTCAAAGTCTTTCCAGTTAGATTCCTCAAAATATTCAACTCCTAAATTTAATTCTTTCAAATCTAAATGACTTCTAAGGTCAGAACAAAGAATTGCTGCACCAGCAGCTGCATACTCAAAAAATTTTAGAGGAGACGCATACAGTGACATATGCAAATCATCTGGATAAGGAATTATACCAATATCAAGCTTTTGCATTTCAAAGGGAACTTCACTGTACGGTACTCTATCTTTAATTAATGCATCAATATTATTTTCAGAACATATTTCTCTTATTGTCTTAATACGATTTTTTGGCCCACCAATTATTGTTAAATTAAATTTATGTACCAAGTTTAAATCACATAATGTTTTTACAGCATCCTCTACTCCTTTACCCTTTCCGTATGTTTCCAGCATTCCTATATACCCAATATTTATAGTCTCATTATTAACCACTTCATTCGTGTATCTAGATAGATCTACACCATTTGGTAAAAAAATCGTTTTAGAGTGATTTATTTTTTTTAATTCATCATGTGATTTTTTTGATGTAGATACAAAGACAGCATTACTGTTTCGTGATAATGAAATAATGCTTAATCTCTGTAAATATTTTGCAGCACCATGTTTTTCATATATTAATAATTTGTTTAATTTTTTTTGAGGAACTAATAAATTTGGATTAGTGCTCCACAATAAATCCATATCATTTAAATTAGGCCTTATCTTTCTTGCCCAATAAAAAGCGCCTAAATTCCACATTAATTTTTTTAATATTGAAGGCAACAAGCTGAATAAACGATAATTTGTATAATCAAAATTGTCTAAAGCTTTTACTTCGATATTTTGAGGAATATCATAAAAAGTTTGTGGATCTTCATTTATCGTATATTTGTTACTTGTCTTTGAGTAAAATATCGTTACTTTTTTGTGATTACTTAAAAAAGCTTTTGCAACTTCAACTATGTGAGTACCATACGCTTTTTCTGTTGGAAAACGTCCGTAAACAAGAATTCCAACATTTTTAATTTCTGTTATATTAGAAAAATTCATAATTTATTTAATTCTATTTCTTATATAATTTAAAAAATTAATATTTTTAAATTAGATGATAAATTACTCAATTTAGTTAAAAAGTTTTACTATTCCCTTTAGAATTCTTATAGATGAAAAAACAATTCAGTATTTTATCCTTAGTTTATTTGCTAATAATTAGTTGTGGTTCGAACTCAAGCGAAGTAACTGAAGAAGAAATTATTCAAAACCCTGTTGAAACAACAGTTGCGATTGTCGCTGAAGAGTCAACAACAACTTCATCAACTACAACTACAACACTTTTTGTATGTCTCGAAGATAATAATCAAAACATTAATTTTGATAGATTAAAAAACGTTCAAAATTTTCTTAATCGTTATGGATTTGAAGCAGGTGAAGAAGATGGATATTTAGGCAATGAAACCATCAGGGCAGTGAAATCTTTTCAAGCTTATGCTGGTCTAAAACCAGATGGTGACATTGGACCTATGACTAAAGAAAAAATGAGAAATTGGACAGGGTGTGAAGAAAAAGTGGATACATACATAGAAACCGAAGATGAATCTACTTCATCTTCACAAACTTCCCCTACGTCTACTACAACGACCACCACTACGACCTCAACAACTTCTACAACAATTCCAACACAAAATGTTAATTATAATTTTGAAAGTAATTATGGTTACCTTCCATCAGTTTCTTTATCAGAACTTGAAGTAATCTCTGTTTTTAGAGGTGTTGAAAATTTATCAAGCATATGTGGCGTTCCCTACATTAATAATTTTGAAATAGAAGCTCGCAATTTATATGCAAATGGAAATTTAGAATATTCATCAATACAGAATGGTGGATTTTCAATTTCTAACTTGACTACACAAATAATTCAAAATACAGCAAATCAAATCACAATAGAAGTTGATGGAAATGGCGATACCAATTTTAGATTCTATTTCATCAAGCCATTTGAAACTACAATTACAATGCTTGAGCCGAGTGTAATTACTACATCAATAGGCTTGACGACAGCTATTTTTGAAAAATCAGAACTTGAACAAGGATTTTGGTTCTATAGTTTTGCAGAAAATAATTCAGGGCAAATTGTCAGATCTTCTGGTGTTAGAGAGTTCTTGGTTTCAGACGACATTACACAAACAAATGCAGCAAATAATGAAGTAGATTCTTTGTTTTTTACTTTTAACCAACAAAATATTTCAAGAGGAGAAAACTTAAACGATAAAGAAAATATCAAACTTTTTTATACATCATCAAAAATTTATGATGCGCGTAATAATACCCCTAATTTCATTTCAGACTCTGCAACTACAGTCACTCTTACAAGTGAATCACAAGCATCCGTTGGAGAGATACTGCATATTGGGTCTGAACTAATGAAAGTTGTATCAAAAAATGGTAAAAATTTTGATGTTGAGAGAGGCTATCTTAATACTGAAAAACAAAACCACGCAATTGGTAGTTCCGTAAAAGCAATACCAAAATATTCTAAGAGAGATATTCAAAGTAGTTTTGCATACGCAGTTATAAGTTCTGAAGAAGGATTTAAATATCAAATACCTTTGGATTCAGAACTATCAAGTAAAAGTCTTTCAACTGCTGGATGTCCAAATGGAGTTTATTCTTTTGAGGAAATAACTATATTTTCATTTAGACCAAAAGGTTCATCTTCCGTATACACCAAGACCTTAGTGGATAGAAACAATCCATTATTTGATAAGCAATTTACTATTAATAATAGCTACAATTATTCTCCGCCATCGATAAACAGCCTAGATCAAATTGGTAATTTTTTGAACAAAGGACCAAAAAATACTGTTGTAAACAAGGGTGATCAAATTTTATTTGATTTTTCAGGATTAGATAAAGGTACAAATAAACCAAAGTTTGTGGAGTTAAAATTTTTAATGCTGCCACATGAGTCATCAAAAAATTCAACAAGAAAAAGTATATTTTTTGATACAGAAGATGAGGAATATATTTTTGAAATAAGCATAGATAATATAATTTCATCAAGTTCTTCAAAGTCTTCAGATTGGGAATCAGGCTATAAATATATTTTTGAATCAATAGTTGTTTATGATGAAGTAACTAAAACAACTATAAAGAATAATTCTGAGATTATATATGACTATAAAGATGAAAAGGGAAGCCACGAAGCGTATTATTTAGATCAATTTTCATTTATAGTTCCATAAAGATTAACTATTTTTAATCTCAACTATATTTCCACTGCTAGACATTAAGAAGATTCCATTTCGAGACTTTTCTATAGAAAGTAAAAAGTTTCCATCTTCAAAATCCGTATTTCCAATGTTGATTTGATATTTTATGATGCCACTGGCAACAATTTCTAGTCCAAATAATCTTCCATCTAAAGTACCAAAGACATATAAATTTTTACCACTAATTTGAAGAAAATGGCCACCTATCAATCCTCCAATTCTTTCTGAAAAAATAGGCGATTTTTGATTGATGCTATTAACTGATGCATTGTAGAAAGGTTGATGTGCGAATTCTCCTTCAAAATACGGCCAACCAAGATCAACATTATTTTCATTAAGTGGAACTAGATTAATTTCATCTTCAACACTTGTTCCAAGGTCTGCTATCCAAATAGAATTTTTATTGATTGAAAATCTATAGGGATTTCTTACACCTTTAATCCACACTTCTTCTAAGTATGACTCCGCATGATTACCAGTACCAACTAGGCTAAGTAAATTGTAATCAAATTCAAATTTCAAGATTGTTCCCCATGGCAAATTCTTATCCCTGGTTGTATACATTGAATTAAAAACACTTGAGGCAATATTTGTGTCACCCAAACCAATATAAATTTCTCCATCATGTACTTGAATTCCTCCACCGGCATGTCCGATGTAAGTACTTTCTTCACCCTCTGATTCACAATGATTATATATTTCAAATAAAAGTGTTGATTTGTTACATTTAAAATATTTTGGGAATTTATATTCTTTAAGCGTCTTAATTTTTGCTACTTTATTTTCACTAAATTGAAATAGGTCAATGTAAACTGATTGTTCGAATGTATAGAAACCAATCAAGTAATTTTCATTATCTAAATATTTGAGTGATAAAAAACCACCATTGTCTTTAACTGTTACATTTTCTACACTGTGTAGCTTTTCTTTATTAGATACCAAAAATATATTGCCACTTATATCTGCAATTAAATCTTTATTTTGATCAGTTGGGTGTATTGCATAAGAAATTGGTCCATACGTTTCTATGTTTATAAATTTGGTTACCTCCGCATCCAAATTTTCAACACTTACGTTATCTTTATCAAATTTTCTGCCAACTATGATTTCAATGTGTTCATTTCCTAAAAGCTCAATATTCTGCCCTAGATTACTTCCAATTATTTTATTTATACAATTTTCTAGTTGTAAGCTTGATCCAGTTCCAAATGTAGGTTCACCAAGAACATCATATGAAATATTTAACCCAAATTCTAATTTCCAATAATCAAATAGCTCTATTATTTCATCTAATTGATGAGGGCAGTTTCCATTAAATGTTGGAAGTATAAATTTATCGTTTTTTCTATATTGTTCATCCAGTTTCTTAAAATCAACTTGATTAATAGTTGTTGAAGTTGAAGATTGAAGAGTCGAATTTTCGCTTACTTCTTGTTCCGATACCGATTCACCAGTACCTCCACAAAAAGATATCAAAACAAATAGGATTATAAGTTTTTTCATAGCTTCATATTAAAATAAAGAAAACTTTATAAATAAGATACTTTTCTTCCCAGAACCCTTGTGGACGCTACAGGATTTGAACCTGTGACTTCTTCCTTGTAAGGAAAAAACCATTAAATACTAGGTAGTACCAGAGAGTATCAATTTATAGGGTCAATGAATTTAAGCTATATCAAAAAGATATCAGAAGTTATCAGAGATTGTCTACAGTTTTAAAAAAAATGTGCGGTTTTTGTGCGGTTTATTTACATATTTTTATAGGTATTTTATTGCTGCCATGTAAGGAGATTAGACACAGCGTGTGACGCAATTTATTCGAATGTAAAATCAACTGTAAAGGTTGGTAATTATATCCTCAATATACTTCTCATAAATATTAATAATCTCTGAGTTCTTAATTAGAATCTCTTCAACTGCCAAGAATTCTCTTGAATACTCTGTTAAATCAATTTGATTGGGATCAGGTATTAAAATTTGCGAAATACTTGAAAAGCTTGTTCTAGGTAGTTGAGAACCAGTTAAAGTATTAAGTACTTGCTGGTTAAATACTCTAGACAAAAAATAGTGTTTATAGAAAATTAGATCGATTTGACTGATAGGCTTTAAAACTAATATATCTGTTGAACAATATCCATCTATTTCTGGCAACAACACTTTATTTAGATTTGGTCTAAGCTTTCCATAAAGAATCACACCCTTAGAAAATTTAAATTTAGTACTTTTAACTTTTTCTTTATAGCTAGTGTCACCAATTAAAGTTCCTTTATTTGGTTCAATATTTTCGAGTCCCACTAAGAATGTAGTTTCGTCTAATTCTGGTATTTTTGATTCCTTACTTTTTTCGAATAATTTTCCTAATTCAATTAACTTATCTGTTTTAAATATTGGATGATTTATTTGAGAGCCCTCAATTACCTGCCTTGCGCCATCAATGACTTTTTGAAACTGCTCAATCTCGTTAACTATATCTTTTTGTTTTTCTAGTGGTGGGAGAGGGACTTGAAAATTATTTAAAAACCCAACCTTAATATAGGGCATTGTAGAACCCTGTTTCAATTTATTGAGTTCTGTTTTTAATTTGGAATTAAGAATGAAATAAAGGTACTTTGGTAAAACTAAATTAGAAAATTCGGATAAGACATAAGTTCTTTGATAAGCCTCGAATTTCCCTTTGTAATATTTTGTATTACCAACATCTCCATTACCAGCAATTAGAATAGCTTCAGTATCAAAAGAATATACATCTGAATAGGTATGTTCTTGAGCACATGTGAAAAAAGGAAACTCTCCATTGGGATTTCCTTGATTAACATCTTTTTTACCAGTTTTTATCTGACATAAATTTTTCAATTGATCTATCTCATAGCTTGAGGTTAGGTTTTCAATCTGTAAGCTTTTAAAATTAAATGAATAGTCTTGATCTAAGTCTTGCTTTAAAATTTGCTTGATACTTTTTTTAAAATTTTCTGTTACTATTTCGCTCTTAATTTTTGGTAAATCGTTTAACTCAATTGGCTTCCTTTGAGACCCTAATGAAAAACCATCATTTTTTACTTCAGCAAAAAAGAGGTGTTCTGTTTTCTTACTTTTATTAACTAATAATATGGAAGTTTTTACTCCCGAGTAAGGCTGGAAAACCCCAGCTGGAAGTGAAATAACACCTATCAAACCATTTTCTACTAATTTTTTCCTAAGTTCCCTGTATGCTTTACCTGATTGAAAAATAACACCTTCAGGAACAATTATTCCAGCTCTACCTTTTGGTTTTAAGTGAGTGAGAATATAATCAACAAACAAGACTTCAGCTCTATTTGATTTAAGCCCAAATTTATTATGAGGTCGTATCCCTCCTTTTGGAGTCATAAATGGTGGGTTAGCAAGAATAACATCATAGTATTCATTCCATCTATCTTCTGAAGTTAATGCGTCATACTCAACTACATTTGGTTCAGGAAACCCATGAAGATACATGTTAGCAAGTCCAATTCGAACCATATCTGGAGAGATATCATAACCATTAATATTTTCCATTATTTTTTTTCGTTCAGCAGCAGATAATAGATCTCCACTGCTTTTTTCAGAGTTTGATTGAACAATATGCTTAAATGCTGAAATTAAAAATCCTGAAGTTCCTGAGGCAGGATCTAAAACAGTTTCATTTTTTTTAGGATCGACTATCTCAACAATAAAGTCGATTATGTGTCTTGGAGTTCTAAATTGTCCTGCATCTCCTTGAGAGCTAAGTGAGTTTAAAATATGCTCAAAAGCATCACCAAGTTGTTCAGAATCTTTTGAATACTCAAAATCATCAATCTGGCTTAAAAAGAGTCTTAATGTTTCAGCATCTTTATAGGGTATATATGCATTTTTAAATATGTCTCTAAAGAGTTGTGGGATATTAGGATTCTCCTCCATTGACTCAACTGCTGTTGAATACAGATCAACCAGTTCACTTCCAGAGACTTTGGTACCAAATAAATTATCCCAAGAATACTTTTCAAAGTCGCCAACAAAAAATGAGGCTTCTCCACCTAAATCAGTAGACTCTTTGTCCATATCATTCATGAATTTGTAAATTAATGCAATCATGATTTGCTCTACCTGGCTTTTTGGATCTGGAACTTTTCCTACGAGAGTATCTCGAAGGTCATTAATTTTTTTCTTTGTCTCTTGGTCTAACATCTATGCAAACTTCTCAATCTCTATATTATTTTTTATATACGACAATATTGTATCTCTCATTCCTTCAGGTATTGCTTTAAAATGCTCTAATAGATTAGACGAATGTGTATTGAGATCTGCATATTTTTTACTGTCTATAATCTCTCTTACTTCTTTATCTACTAAGTAAGTCTCAAAGAAATAACGAGCACTTCTAAAATACGCTTCCTCTGGTTGGTGTTCATTGTCAAACTTATCAAACGACTCTTCAAGTTGTTCCTGTTTTGTTTTAATTCTGTCGGTAAACCCAAAACTGTACATCAAAATATCCAATACAGATAGTTTTATGTCAGTTTTTAATGCAATCTCAAGATTTTTAAGCGTGAAGTACTCCTCAGGCTTATCAAATACTTTTTTTGCTAAGTATTCTTCTATTTTTGAGACTTCTCCAAGCTCAACAAGTTCTTTTAATTCTGGATGGTCTTGAATAGTATCTTTAAATCTATCAAAATATACTTGGTCAATTTTCATTCCCTGTGTGGTTAAAGGTATTTCTTCTAGAGATTTAAGTGGGTCTAATACAAAGCTTTCAGCTGCATCGAGCTCTGGTGTATCAATATCTATAGGAGGTTCTCCAGACTTAGTGGGTTTAGCTGGTAGTTTCAGCTTTTGGTCATAATCAAACTCTTTTTCAAAATATTCATAATTTCCAAAGAAATCGAAGAGTGCAAAATCATGTTTTATAGAATCTATAGCTTCATTGACTTCGTCTTTATCAATCCAATCCTCGATAAAATCTTTTCTTCTTGTGCCTCTTCCTTTCATTTGAATGAAATCTGATGGAGAGTAAATTGGTCGCATCATAGCTATATTTAATAAATCAGTACAGTCATAACCTGTTGTCATCATGCCTACTGTGACACAGATTCTTGTTTTAGAAGTTCTGTAGTACTCGTTTACTGTAGAAAACCCATTTAGTGTGTTGTTTGCAAAATCTATTGTCATTTGTTGTGAACCTATAACATTGGAAGTAACTTGCACTGCAAAGTCGCTTTGATATTTATTTGGATACATTTCAAGCCCATACTCGTTTAAAATCTGAGTTACTTTTGCTGCATGCTTTTGTGAGACGCAGAATATTAAAGACTTCCCTATCTCTCCTGTATAAGGATCTTTTCTAGCGTTCTGTAAAAAGGTCTCACAGAATTTTCTGTTTGTCTCTTCTGAGAAAAACTTCTTTTCAAAATCTTTCTTAGTAAATGTCTCTAAGACATCATTTCCATCTTCATCAGTGCCCTCAAAAAGGTATCCTTCTTCACTCAGCAACTCTGTTGTGATATCTGTTCGTGCATCGTATACAAATGGATTAATTAAAAAACCATCTTCAACACCATTTAATAATGAATATCTAAAGGTAGGCTCACCACTTCTACATCCAAAAGTTGTATAGGTGTCTAACATCATTCTACGCTCTAGCTCTCTAGGGTCTCTCTCAGTTAGGCCAGAGATATTGACTGATTTTAAATAGTCTTTTGGTGTTGCAGTAAGTCCTAATTTAAATCCAACGAAGTATTCAAACACTCTTCTACTTTTTCTACCTAAAGACCTATGTGCTTCGTCTGAGATAACTAGATCAAAATCACTTGGTTTGAATATTCTCTTATATTTATTGTCAGAAATAAAAGACTGAACAGTAGAGACAACAATCTGTGCATTATTCCAGTTCTTTGAGTTATCTTTCCAAATAACTGTGGTGTAATCATTTTTCAGAACCTTGTTGAACTCTTTTTGAGCCTGTGTCTCAAGTTCTAATCTATCAACAAGGAATAATACTCTTTTTACACCATAATTTCGTAAAAACATCTTGATAATCGCACTAGAGGTAAGAGTTTTACCTGTACCTGTTGCCATCTCTAAAAGAAAGCGTTCTGAACCCTTTTGAACACCTTTTTGTATAGTTAGTAATGCTTCTAGCTGATACTTTCTTAAAAACCTTAAACTATTGCTAAATATGAACTCTTCTCTCGTTGATTCATCTATGTATTCTGGCTTATCTGCGTAATCTGGCATCTGAGATAATGCGATATAATCAGCTCCTATCTCATCAATGTTTTCTTTATCCTGATGTGGATTGAATCCCTCTTTTCTCTCTTCAAGATTTCTCTGTTGTGGGAACTCTCCGATAGTGTTTGGGTTACCAGTTTCAATATCCCAGAAGTAATGTTCTCGTCCATTTGAAAGAATAATAAAGCGACAGCTGAGTGCATTGGCATACTCTCTTGCTTGTTCTTTTGCTGAAAGCGGATCTATATCAAAATTTTTAGCTTCTAACACACAGAGAGGAAACCCATGTGAGTCCATTAAAACATAATCTGCAGGTTTACCAATTGGCGTTCTATACTCTACTTCAACATTGTGAGAGTCATAATCTGCATCAAGAACCCAACCAGCTTGATCAAGCATTGCATTGATCTGAATTCGACTTTGAGCTTCATTTTTACTGACAACCATTACGCAATTATAAACTAAGTATTTATTCAAAATCAGACAAAATGTGTGGTTATTGTGCGGTTTTCATATAAATATATGTAAAGATTTCTGAAAAACCCTTGTGGGCGCTACAGGATTTGAACCTGTGACTTCTTCCTTGTAAGGGAAGCGCTCTGCCGGACTGAGCTAAGCGCCCTGAGTAAATTAGTATATTTAGTTTTTTGAATTATTGTAGTAGTTTTTAACTACAGCCTAAAGAGTTACCACAATTAAGGCACTTGTAACACGAACCATTTCTGATTGTTATATGACCACAATCAGGGCAGGCTGGCGCATCACCCATCATATCGCCAAGCACTTCTTGAACTGTAGAAACTGAGTTTTCTGTTTGTTCAATAGTTGCTGGTTCTACCTGTTGCACAGGCGCTGCTGGTTCTACCTGTTGCACAGGCGCTGCTGGTTTTTCTTCAACAGCAACAGGTTCCGTTCTTGGCTTATCTTTTGGGGGAACTTGAACAATATCAGTTCTATCAAGGTATTCAAGTCCAAGAGCTCTAAACACATAATCAATGATTGAGTTACTCATCTTAATGTTTTCGTGTCCTTCAACCATTCCTCTTGGTTCAAAAGTTTGAAATGTAAATGTATCTACAAACTCTTCAAGAGGCACTCCATACTGAAGACCCTTAGAAACAGCTATGGCAAAACAACCCAACACTCCTTTTAGTGTTGCTCCTTCTTTCGCAATATCTATAAATACTTCACCCAATGTTCCGTCAGGGTATTCCCCAGTTCTTAAGTAGACTTTATGTCCTGCAACCCTAGCTTCTTGAGTCCACCCTTCTCTTTTCTCAGGAAGCAAGAATCTTGGTCTGTTTACACCAGCATATGCTCTTGTTGGACTTGTTCCTGGAGCAAAATTGCCTTGAATTAACATTGCCTCTTCTTCAAGAATCTTGTTTACTTCCGGATCACTCTCGTCCGAGTCTCCTTCATCAGAAGATGCAGAAAGTGGCTGAGATGCTTTTGAACCGTCTCTATAAATCGCTATTGCTTTGACACCAATCTTTGCAGATTCAAAGTAGCAATCTTCAATATCTTGTACAGTTGCTTCATTAGGCATGTTAACTGTCTTAGAGATAGCACCAGATATAAATGGTTGCGCAGCTGCCATCATTCTTACATGTCCCATATAGTGGATGAATCTTTCTCCATCTTTTCCACACTTGTTAGCGCAATCGAAAACATCTAAATGTTCATCTTTTAAATATGGTGCACCTTCTATTTTTTGTGTTCCACAGATTTCAAGATTGGCTTGAGCTATTTCATTTCTTGAGAAACCAAGTCTCTCAAGTAGATTAAAGTCAAAAGAAGTATATTCTTCTTCGTCTATACCAAGACCTTTTAATGTCTCTTCACCTAAAACAAAAACATTAAACGCATGTTGGATTTCGAAAGCTCCTGGAAGAGCTCCTTCAATTTTTACGATATCCTCTTCACTAAGACCTTTTTCCATTAATGATTTCTTATTAATGTAAGGTGAGTTTTCAAGCGACATTGATCCAATAACATATTGAATGATTTCTTGTACTTGATTTTCTTCATATCCCAGAGCTTGAAGTGCTGGCCCAATTGATTGGTTTGCAATCTTCATATAACCACCACCAGCAAGTTTTTTGAATTTCATTAGTGCAAAGTCTGGTTCTACCCCAGTTGTATCACAGTCCATTAATAGTCCAATAGTTCCAGTTGGAGCTAGTACTGTTGCTTGGGCATTTCTATAACCATTCTTTGTACCAAGCTCTACAGCTTCATCCCATGAAAGCTGAGCCGCTTTTAATAGGTCTTCGGGACAAAGTTCTTGATTGATAGCAATTAAGTCGTGGCTTAATCCTTCGTAATCATTTGAATCATATGCTGCTTTTCTATGATTATTCATTACACGAAGCATGTTTGTAGCGTTTTCTTTATATTTTGGAAATGGACCAACAATTCCTGCCATTTCTGCAGAAGCTTTGTAAGCCTCACCTGTTAACATCGCTGTTAATGCACCAGCAATTGCCCTTCCTAAATCAGAGTCATACGCAATACCTTTTCTCATAAGTAATGAGCCTAAGTTTGCATACCCTAAACCGAGTGTTCTGTAGTCATATGATCCTTGTGCAATTTCTTTTGATGGGAATTGGGCCATTTCAACAGATATTTCAAGAACAATAGTCCATATTCTGAGTGCATGTTTATATGAATCAATATCAAATACTTGTGTCTCATCGTCATAAAACTTAACAAGGTTGAGGCTTGCAAGGTTACATGCAGTGTTATCTAAGAACAAATATTCTGAACAAGGATTTGATGCTCTAATTTTTCCACCTTCAGGTGATGTGTGCCACTCATTTATTGTGGTGTCATATTGAACCCCAGGATCTGCACATTTCCAAGCTGCATCTGCAATCTTATTCCAAAGATCTCTTGCTTTGACAGTTCTAAAAACTGAACCATCAGTTCTTGCAATCAGATCCCAGTCTCCATCTTCTTCAACTGCTTTAACAAAAT
>Ga0255759_10002843_pt1 | contig 15315 bp, 28 predicted proteins | sample 101ome_20_FD_179959 | JGI IMG/M metagenome (GOLD analysis project Ga0255759, IMG submission 179959) | Coastal salt marsh microbial communities from the Groves Creek Marsh, Skidaway Island, Georgia - 101404AT metaG (version 2) | ecosystem: Environmental > Aquatic > Marine > Intertidal zone >...
ATGGAAGAAATTAAAACAAAAGTTGATAAAAGATTTTATACATCAGAGCAACCAACTAACGTTGTAAAAGAATATTTGGAAAGAGTAAAAAATAAGAATACCCCTTAGAGTAGTTGAGGTTAAAAAAGATGACTAAAGCATTAATTAGAGGTCGTTGGACCTGGAAGAATAGTAATGGTGATTTGGTAAAGGGCACACACGACTTTAATTATGAAGATGTTCATGATATGCCATGGTTAAAAGGAGATCCAGCAGCTGATGAAGATGATTTTTGGGCTGAAAAGGAAACACAGGAAGAAAGATTTGAACAGAGAGTTGAAGACCTTGTACTAGGTTGGGCAGAACAGGATTATATTAAAGAAGAAGAGTTAAAAAATTATGAAAACCCATCAGATTTTGAGGTTGAAGATTGGGGCTGGGTAGTAATTGATGGAGAATGGCAAGAGTTTATAAAACCTGGATTTGAAACTTCTACAATTTTAGATACTTTAAAAAAAGATAATGAATAATCTTCAACGTCTTGTAATAGGATATATTCCTGAGAATTGTAAATCAGAATATATAACTCCCTTTAATCCCGATTTGTCAGAAACTGTGGAGACATGTATCGAACTTAAGGATAAAAAATTTTATTTTTGGGGTGAGCAAGATGGTGACACTGAGTTACCAATTTCATATGATGATTTATGGGATCCATCATCAAAAATGTGGGAATTATTTGTAGATAAATTTTGTAATCAATTATCAAATGGAGCCTCATCACTAAATCCAATAACTTTAGGAAAATCTTGGGGTTTTTTCAATCAGGAAGGAAATATACCGGATGGTTCATTTGTTGTTAAAAATGACATGGAAACAGTAGGAGATCTTGAAAACAAAAAAGAATATTGTGATGGTAATCATTGGTATATTGATTATTTAAATTTAGAAGTTGATAAAGATGGCCATGACAAAGTAATTGATGAATATTTTATAGTCATTAATTCAAAAATGAAATGATATAGGCATAAAGAACGTATTATAATTTATGAAATTTAAGATTATTCCAGCTCAACATTTGGTTATTGAAACATTGATAGATCTTCATCCCGAATATCACAAAGATGATAAGTATAAAGACGCAAAGCATAATAAATGGATAAGTTTTCAAAGAGATTGGGGAAGAATAGATCGTGAATTTATTGACTCAAATGAGGTTAAAATATTTAAAGATTGCAATGACATATCGCAAATACAAAATTTGATAAACAATTCAATTAATTCCTTAACTCCTATTTCCAAAGACAAAAATGAGAAGAGCTTTTATAATAATCAAGATTATAATAATTTTTATAATATCAGAAATATTGAGAATAAATTAGATTTAGATATTGATTATTTATGGGCAGGATCAACTGGTGGTGGAAGCAGTTTAAATATGATTTTTCACAATGGAGTAGATGATAATGAAATTTCAAAAGTTGAAAATATGCTAAATGATATGGTTCCACTTGATACCATAGCTGATGACTTAAATTATAGTTTTGAAACAGAGGAATATTATCAAACTCCAATAAAGGTAATGTCAAATGTGTAGAGAATTTTCCTGGTCCTTGAAAGATGTTTTAGACTTCCTTGGACTATCATAGACTGACTTTAACTTTTATCCCTTTTATCCATTAAAATATTATATTTTTTTATTTTTTAGTTTAAATGGGGTTTTTAATAATAGATCTGAAACTCCATTTTTCCATCCTACAGATTCAAGGTTACTATGTAGACCATCATAAAGAAAATCAGTTTCAATTATTTCCTCTAAATTTAGATTTTTACCTTGTTCGTCTTTCAAATCAGTTACTTCTCCAAACTCATTAAGAGTCATTTCTTTATTATGCCATTCCATACTCGTATTCTCACCAATCAATGTAAAATTTTCTAAATCAGGAGTTCCTTCTAACGCTTCAGAGATTATTGATTTAGAATAGTATTCAGAAAAATTCCATCCAAATTCATCATTAGAAGCTAAAACATTAACAAAATGATTAGTATTTTGTGATACTGTTTCTGACCTTTCTAAAATAGAATTCAAAATTTTTTGAGCCTCATTAATATTTTTTAAATCTATTTGAATATCATTAATGTGTATTTCGAATTTAACATCGCTCCAAAAATTTGAGGTAATAAATTTTTTTTTACCTTTGTTCCATTCCGTAAAAGCAACAACTTGATCAGGTATTAGATATAATTTAGTCATATCATTATTCATAATTGCCAAATTCATTTTGCATTAATTTATAACTTGGGCATGTTTTAGCAATCTCTAAAATTTCTGGGTCACCTTTTAAAGACTTATCTACAAATTCCCAATTTCCAGGAAATTGTTTCATCGCCAAAAGACAAATGTCTCTATCTTTTTTAAAAATTTCATCTACATATTCAAAAGCAAGCCCACCAGACTGCCATTTTGAACAATTTATTGCCAAGATCACAATATTCTTATTTTTCTTAAATTTCTCATTTGCAAATTTAAGTGCCATTCCATGCGATTGCACAGCTTCTTTTACTATTTGTTCATTGTCTTTAAGTGTTTGATCGGCATACTCTAAAGCGCAGCCCCATGTTTTAACTGCTGTCATAACTATCTCAAAATCTTTTTTAAAATTTATACTAACTCCCTTAAGTGAAACACCATTATTTTTTAAGCTCTTTAAGACAAAGTTTTTATCATTTTTAAATTTATCGGGTATTACATTATATAATGATGGCCAATCACGTTGATCATACTTGAGCAGAGCAAGTAAAAGATCCTCGTCATTTTTTAAATCATTATCTAACTTTAAAAAATTTTTACAAATACTGTCATAATCAAAATGGTCCGTAACTTTATATAAAATATCTTTATATTGATTATCCATAACTTTTTAAAATTATATAATTTAATGGAATTTTTTAGAAGAGTTTTTGTTTATTTTTTGACTAATTTTTTTAATATTCTCAGGTGTGATCTCAGGACATTCTTCTTCAAGCGTACCAATAGCATCAGTAAGACTGACTGCTGTAATTTCATAGATTTCATTAGAGTCTAATTCAATATGATATACTTTAATTTTTGTTAAAAAATTCACAAAATAGATTTTTAGTTAAAATTTTTAAATTCAAAATGCGGATCATGCTCTGTACCTTTGCTTGTTTTATTAAAGCTTGTCCAATTTTTGGAATCATTTTTATCAGTTAGTGATGATATAATTTCTTTGATCACCGGATGATTTGATGAAGATAATTGATTTTCAATAAATTCGAGTTGTTTTGTTTCATTTCCAACTAAATTTTGTAGATGATGTAAGTTTATTACCGCTAAATAACAATCATTTAATTGATCTTGGTTTCCAAATTTTTGGAAACGTTGTTTAGCAAAAGTTCTCCAGCCAAAAGGTTTTCTGTTTGTATGATTAATTTTTGCAGCAGACCCCGTTGCCTTTGCTCTATGTTTTCTAAGTCTTTTTAAAATTGTTTCTGTTGATGCTGATGAGGTTGATATTCCTACATAGTATTTTTTAAAGTCTTTAAAAAACATCACATATAAACCTGCTGTGCAATGATCTTTAACAAAATTTGTTTTTGGAATCAGTAACTCGCTAAATTTCATTTCAAATTTTCTATCAGGGTAAGGATTTTTACCATTAATAGTTCTATAGCTTTTTCCATCCCAGTAGGAATGATCTACTGGGATATCAAAATGATCACTTAGTTTTACGGGATAATTAACCATATAAGTTTGTGTATTCATTAGATTAACCCCCTTACTTTGCAGATTGAACATTTTTGATCTGATGATGGAGTTTGACCTTCTAACAAATCAACAACATCGGTAATGAATGAAAACATTTTTTGATCATCTTTTTTAATATCATAGTATTTAGTTTTCATCTTGAAATTAGGTGAGCTTTGATAATCCACCATCGTATCTGGTTCAAAACAAAAAATTCCAAGATTTTTAATCGGATCAAGTTTTAAATGACCCTGTTCTGGCTGCTCAAACATTAAAGCGTAAGATAATAACTGAGTAGCGTATGTATCTATCTTTTGTTCATTGATGTTAGTTACTTTAAAATCAATAATAGAATAAAAGTCTTTGTGATCCACATAAGCATCAATCTTACCTTTGAGTTGAAACTTACGACCTTTATTATCTTCTAATACTTTAGATTTTTGCATTTTGGCATAATCTGTTTTGATCGTGCCAGGTTGGATATTTGCACCAAGTAAATCACTTGATTTGTCGTGATAGAAATTCTTTTGCAAAATATCTAATTTTGAAAATACTGATGGAAAAGGAACAGAAACCTTAATTCCATTTACTTTTTGGTCATAATAACACCTTTTACAACCTGCGTGCCCAAATGCAAATTCACTAGGTGAAAATGTATATATTTTATCCATGTTAAACCTCCTACGTTTTAAGATCATTAAACACGACAAGGTCAAAAAAAGATAGTGAAGGTTTGTATAGATTTTTTCACTTAAAAATATTAAATTTATTATTAATTGTTATGGATGACAAACTTCAAAATTTAAGAGACATCAATGAGTCTTGTTTAGCTAAACATGATGAAATTGTTCAGTTGGTAATTGATTTTTTAGAAGAAAATTTTGACTCCATAGATGATTTTGAAAAATCAAAGTTTGAGAATGAAATTCCTGAAAACATGTCCTTGATTAAGGATGTATTACAAACCGCATTAGAAAGAAGTTGGGGTGGTGTCTAAAATAAAAAAAAGCAAAACACCCAAAGCAGATGCAATGGCCAAAGTTTTAAATTCTAGTTTAAAAGAGGCATTAAAATTAGTTAAAGCTATTAAAAAAAATGCAGATAACAAAAAAAAAATAACTGATCCCGAAAATAAAAAACTGTTCAATAAATTAAGGGAGATAACAAATAATACACAAAAAGAATTTAATCGTATTAAAAAAAATGTTAAATAATTGATGACTTTTCTTAATACAAAAAATAAATATTCAATATTAATTAATTTAGTAAGAAAACATTTAGACCTTTTAAAATAAAAAAAGATAAGAGATATAACTAAAGTAACCAATCAGTCCTACAAAACCCACTGCTCTAGGAATTTTCTTTAAAAATAATACGCTTAGTGAAATAAGAAGAGTTGCACTTAATAATATATAATGATCAAAGCTAGCTATTCTTGAAGGAATAATAATATTATCAATCATTAAGCTAATACCAAGAATTCCAAAGATATTATAAAGGTTTGAACCCAATATATTACCTAATGCAAAAGCAGTTTTTTTCTTTAAACCAGCAACAATACCTACCGTTAGTTCTGGAAGTGATGTTCCAAATGCAACTAACGTTATTCCAATAATTGCCTCTGATATGTTGAGTTGTTTAGCAATAATAATTGCAGAATTTACAAATAAATCTGCACCATAAATTAAACCTATTAGCCCAAAAATAATTAATAATAAAATTACTAAGGAATTAGTTTTTTTTGTTGTTAAATCTTTTTCAATTTTTACTGCATTAAATTTTGTCTCATAAACCAAGATCATTAAAAGAATAATTAAAAATAAAATTCCAATGAAAAAATTTAAAGTAATAGAAAAAAATCCAAGCAAACATAAAAGTAAAACCACCCCCATATTTGAATAAATTTGAAAAAACTGATCTTTAGAAACAGTTAAAATAGGAGACAAGATTACAGTCGCAGACATAATTAATAATAGGTTTGCAATATTACTCCCAATTAAACTACCCATGACTAAATCAGAATGTTGACTTAACATAGCATTAATGCTGCTACTTAGCTCTGGCAAAGAAGTTCCCAGTGAAATGATGAGCACTCCAATTAAAAATTCTGAAACATGAAATTTTTTAGCTAATCTGACACTGCCTCTAATCAAAAGCTCAGAACTTATTATTAAAACAATAAGACCAATTATTAAAAATGAAAAATTTAAAAGCATTATGAAATTAAATTATGAGGTTATCCGTCATTGGAACCATCAGTCCCATCTTCATCAACTCGTAATTTTGTATCTTCATCTGAAGATAAGCTAGCAGCAATAAAACTAGATGCCGCAAGCATTGGAATTGTAAATACCATTTTATCAGTGAGGTAAGCTACTATATAAGTAGGCACCAAAACTATAACAGCTTGTAACAATCCTTTTTTTATTTTTTTTGAAAGCATGTTTGAGAATTTTTTATATTATTTTATAAAAAATAAAACTTAAACCCGTAGTAGGAGCGAGGATAACGTACGGGTTTAAGTAAAAGCTTTTTATTAACTTATATTTTAAGCAAGAAAGTTATGTAGTGAAGAGATATTTTAAATTTTCACTCTATTATTTATTTTTAGCTTCAAAATCCGACTTTTCACTTGAAAGTATATGATATATTGATCAAGAAAATGTTCAAAAAATTAAAATATAAATTTGATAGTGCACTAGAGAGAGATTTTTCAAATTTAATATTTTTGTTATTTTTATTTAGTATCTTAGGAATATTTATCTTTGCTATAATTTTTGGTGTATTGCAGCTTTTTGGTTTGACATCAAAAGATGTGGGTTTTTTAGAATTCTTTTGGCAAAGCTTTACCTTTTTTTTAGATGTTGGAACTTTATCAGGTGAAGTTTATACCGAAAATAATTTTGCAGAAATTATATTAAAAGTTTTTATTACTCTTTTTGGAATTATTATATTTTCAACATTAATTGGTATTATTACTTCAACACTTTCACTTAGGATTGAAGAATTACGTTCGGGCAAGTCATTAGTTGATGAAAAGGGACATATAATAATCTGTAATTTTACCAAAAAAACTATACCGCTTATGCAAGAACTAATTGCAGCTAACCAAAAACAAAACCTTGTCATAACTTTGCTTACAACGTTACAACCTGTTGATGCTCAAGCTAGAATTTCAGCACAAATCAAAAAACAACCAAATGTAAAAATTATTTGTAGGAAAGGCTACATGTGGCAACCAGAAATGATTGACATTATGAATGTTGAACAGTGTCAACAAATCATAATTTTAAATCCAGATGTTGATAATGATGATTATAACACTGAGCTAGATACGGATATAGAAGTAACAAAAGACTTTTCAGCTATTATACAAAGTGCAAGTTGGCAGAAAAATTTGTGTAATATTATTATAGAATATTTTAATACAGCCACAGGTCAACAAGCCATAGAATTTAATAAAAATATTATAGGTGAAAATATTAATAAAATTAAAATTGTATCCTCATCTCAAATTAGCGAACAGTTAATTGCACAATGCATCAATACACCAGAATTAGTTCAAATTTTTGAAAGTTTATTTGGTTTTGAAGGGTCAGAGATTTATTTAATTGATGAGACAAACTTTAAAAATTTTGAAACAGTTTATAATAAAACTATACAACAGTTAAATAGATTATTAGATAACATTATTATTCTTGGTTGTTATTTTGATGATAACAAAAAAACTAAACCAAATATTATTTTAAATCCAAATCAAAATTATAAAATTAAAAAAAATTACGGGTTAATTTGTTTAGCAAAAGATCAAGAACAAATAAAAAAGGATTTTGAAAATTTAAGAAACGATTCACTTGGGGTTATAAAAGATATTGATATAAAAATTAGTGAGGAAAAAAATGATAAAAATTTATTAATTATTAATACTGCAGATAAACCAGATAAATTAGTAAATATTAATAATTCAATCTTAAATTTAAGTTATCAAAAAAACATTAAAAATATAAAAATTATTAATAAATTTGATAACCTGGAAAAAGAAAAGCTAATAAATAAATATGAGTTTCAGTTTTCAAATGTAATTTATGGAGTCGAATTTCAAATTATTGAGTTTATCTTTAATGGAAAACCTTATTATGCCTATCAAGTCACAAACAAATTTGAAACTCCATGTAATCACTTTAAAGATTTATTTGAGATAGGTGATTATCTACTCTATTTCGATTGGATTTCAGAGGATTTAAAAAAAATAACATGGAATAAATTAATTACACAAGGTGGTGCCAGTTTAATAGGTGGTGCTGATTATGGATCTTTAAAACTGTTAGCTTTTTATATTGCACAAGGTACTGATTTTTTAGTTGGTATGTACGTTGCCAAAGCTATAAATGGAGAATTATTTCCTAAGGTCCTCACAAGCAATCAGTGTAAAGAATTAGGAGAACATTTTAATCTTGAGAAAAATGCTGATCCAAAACTCGTGCAGCATTCTTTTAAATTATTAAATGAACTTCAAACACAAGAAAATTTTGGAGAATTTTTTAAAGAAGAGAATATAAATGAGTATTCTAATGTCATTGTGATCAATAATGAGATTGAAGGTACTAATAAAGTTAATCCTGTTGAAGATCATGATATGATCAATTATTATCTTGGAATATCAAACGGTTATAAAAATAGTCCAAAATTGTTGACTGTAAATGAAAAGAAAAAATGGACCCCAGCTGATCAAGACAGACATACAGGTCTTGATTATAGTTATTATAAAGAGCAAGTGTTAAACGCAAATAAGAGTTTAAGGTCCTCTAAAATTTATCAAGATATAAATAAATTAGATTCTGATATCGCAGACGACTTGGTGATCACATTAAACAGTGCTTTTGATAATTTTAATGATACTAAATTTACTAAAGAAAATATTAAAAATTTATTTTTATTAAATACTGATTTATCACATTCTTATATTACCGAGGTAAATTCTTTTAGAACAAAAAGAGTATTAGAGAGTTTTAAAAAAAACATTTATCAAACCTTTTTTGGCACTGATATTATCGATTTAAATAGCATCATAGGTAAAATTATGGCCTCAACAGTGTATCAACCAAGTACTATTGAAATCATAAATAAGCTTCTAAAAGAAAATCATTTTATAAGAAGTTTTACTATCCAAAGTTCAGATCTTAATGTTACCTTTAGAGAACTAGAGGCTTATTTTCAAAAACAAAATCAAATTTTACTTGGTTATATAGATTATGATTACTCAAATTATATAGATGGTGGGGAGAGAAAGATAAAAAAAATTGCAATTAACCCCAATCAAAATGAAGTTATTAAACTTGGCGCAGGTGATCGTTTAATTACACTAAGCCATTATTAGCAATCAATCTAAGGTGAAATAAATATAAAAAAATTCACTTTTTATTTTAATAAAAGCATTTTATTGTAAATTTATGAAACTTATTATTACAGCGTTAATCACTGGTTTAGTTGTTTACTTAGCGACCACATTTCTAAACAATAATTATAAGGTCCAAAATTACTCAGATTGTATTATTAAAAAAATGAAGGATGCAAAAAATGATACAGCTGCTAATGCGATTAAAGATGCATGTAAAAAAAAATTTGAGAGTCAAAGTGAGCAAATTACATTAAATGATACTCAATCTATAAATCAAAAAATTGATCAACTGTTTGAAATTTTAAATTATATGAAATCTAAAATGAGCAGTTCAGATCAAAATCAAAAATAATTTTAAGTGAAAAAATAAAAAAACTCTTCACAAGATTTTTTTAGAATTTTAAGTAAAGTTGAATAATGTCAAATCTAAAATTTATTCAACGAAATATACACATTGAGCCAAAATTAAATTATTATGAAACCCCTTTTGTAAAAGAGTTTCAAAAAGATTATCAAATTCTTGAGGTTTGTTCCGATCTCACATCCCCAAAAAGACTTAAAATTTTTTGTACAAAATGTCCTAATCGAGTAGGAATTTATTGTAGAGATGAATTTGATAATATTTTAATTTATAAAATTTTGTTTCTCAATGATATTTCAGATCAAAAAAAATTTATTCAAATATTCGAAAAAATTTTAAAAATGCACGCTGCATTTAATATGATTAATTATGATACATTTTTAAAAAATATTTCTATAAAAGAAATAAAAATTCCTTTTTCAATTAAAGACTGGCATTTAAAAAAAATTAATGAAAATGAATTTAGTCTTGAAAGCTTAATTGAAGAATTAGATATCTCTATAAATCATAACAAGCGTGCACTTTCAAATTTTATAGATCGACTTTCAATATTAAGTTTAAAGCTATCAAAATTAAGAATAGATTTTTTAAAAGAAATTGGATTTGATATTTCTCTGAAACGTTTACAATATTGCATTGAGCGATATGCAAAGTTATATATAAAAAAATACGAATATTATCCAAAAAATATTCATGAAGTCCCAATTCATTTTTTTAATATAAAACGATTTAGATTTGAAAAAATGATTCAATCTTTTAACTTTAGTTTATTAGAGCATTTAAAATCACCAACAGACCTTAATCAAAAAATAAAAATCTTTAAACAATATGAAAAAAAAATTGAAAATCGATCAATTACTTAAATGGGTAGCGACCTTTATTTTAGGGGCAGGGGGTATAATTAATAGTTTAGGTTATTACCCTTTAGGACCAATTGTATTAGGTTGCGGAAGCTTAGTTTGGTTAATTGTAAGCATCATGTGGAAAGAAAAGTCTTTAATTGTAACTAATAGTTTATTTTTGGTTTTAACATTTGGCACGTTAATTTTTGCAATTAAAAGTTAATCGTGATTTAATAATAATTAAATGTCAGATATTGCTTTTCCACCAGATATAGAAAGAGAAATACCACTTCCATTTAAAATTGCTGCAACTGAGTTAAAACGAGTATTAGATAGAATATTAATTATATGGCAAAAAAAGAAAGCTCAGGTTTACTTGTTGCAAGAGTAAACCGTAACCAATTTAATAATACAATTACCCTAGATGATACACATAAAAGAGCGCCTATTGAATATTTGCTAGTTCATCCAGGAGGACCTTTTTATGAAAATAAAGATGAAGGGACATGGTCAATTCCCAAAGGAGAGATTGAAGATGGAGAAGTTAAAAAAGATGTTGCTTTAAGAGAGTTTAAAGAAGAAACAAATCTTGATTTAGAAATAAAGCAAGATGATTTTATTGATCTTGGAAATACTAAATTAAAATCAGGTAAAATTATTCACGCTTATGGTACTTGTGTTAAAAGGGATTTTGAAATTAAAGGTTTTAAAAGTAATAATTTTGAGATGGAATGGCCTTATAAAAGTGGAAAAATGCAAAACTTTCCTGAGGTTGATAAAATAGAGTTTTTAGGATTAAATCTAGCTATGAAAAAAATTAATCCAGCACAACAAATTTTTTTAAAAAAATTTGAGGATTTAATTTTAAATAATCAGGTAAAGGAAACATTTTCCAGAAAGGTAAAGTTATGAGTGATGTCGTTCAATTTATGAATGATGCTATTGATGAGTGGTACAAAAGTGAACAAAAAACTTCTCCCAAAGGATTTAATTTAAAGATGGGACGTAGTGATGGAAATTTTGATGAAATAGAGTTTTATTACAATGATCCAAAAGGACCATTAGTTGATAATCCAGACTGGGGAATGATACCTATTTCAAAAGCTAATCGAGATGAGACAAAATTTGGTCCAAATAAAGATCAACTTTATAGTACGGTTGATTTATCTGACCGAGATAAAGATGATATTCAAAAAGTGATTGATCTTGCCTCTAAATAAATATGTCTGATGATATTAAAAAACAAATAGAGGATTTAGCTGGATCTTACAGCAGACACCTTGGTAATGCTTGTGATAATTTAGCTCAATATCATGGTGGTGATTTACCAACCGAAGTCTCTCAAGAGTGGCAGGATTTTTTAGAAGCTGTTGCTGAGGAAATATCTCTAAATTCTTGGGTGAATAAACTTATTCTTCCAGATGAAATTTATAAAAATCATTTTGAAGAAGTTATGAACTTAGCAATAAAAACTGAGAATGGATGGTATAGAGATGTTTTACAAAATGCTTTGGAAAAATATAAAGAGTTGGAGGAATAAATGCCAGTTTATGAACTTTGGGTAAAAGTGCCAGTTGATAGTAGACCAACTACAACATCTAAACGACCAATTAGAGTGCAAATTACAGCCAATTCTCCAATTGATGCAATCTCAATTGCAAGAGGTCAGTATGGTACAGAAAACGTTGTAGCATCAGCAACAAAAGTTAGAGACTAAATAAAATTTTTTTGCTATAATTTTTCTATGTCCAATAAAGTTTTAGTATCTTGTCCTGGATGCGGATCGTCAGCTACACATAACGTTGGAGTAAGTAATGGCAGTAGTCCTGCTCAATGTAAAAAATGTAGAAAAAGTTTTCGTATTTATATGAAACAAGGTCAAGTTTCAGAAGTTAAATAATTATTATTTAACATATATGTTTTCGAAAATAAGTTCTTTTATTGAAAATATAAAAGAGCAATTTAGAAAATATTTATTTGATATTAAATCTCCAGGTATCGTTTTTTTTATCTGCAACAATTGTCAATCAACTTATATACCTGCAAAAATTAATACATATAGTGATGCAGATAAAGTTAGGTTTTCTGAAAATGTTGAAACCCTAGATCCAAATTTTTGCGAATGGATTGTTACCATGGATTTTGCATGGAACTGTAAAAAATGTGGAAAATATTTAGACTCTTTTAAAACCAAAATAGGCATGTTCCATTTTACCGTACCTAAGTTTTGTTATTTAATCCTTAAATATAAAGATAAGTTTTTAAAAATGTTTATACCTTTTTTAATATCCTTTGTATTATTTAAATCCTTTGTTTATGAGTTTTTATTTGGACTTCTTGGATTTTTAGCTATGGGGTACCATTATTTTTTTAATAAAGTTAATATCTTAAGTTTTTTTAAAAATACAAAGTAAATAATTATAATTAGTGCTTTTATAGACATTGGCTTCATAATCTCCTTCAATAGGTAAATTTTTATTAGAACCATAAGTTGGTTTTTCTACAATCTTTGTATTTACAACTTCAGACTCGTAATCTATTTTATAATCTGAACTAATTAATTCCCAGCCTAGTTTACCAAATTCGTTTAACTTATTTTCCAAATCTTCTTGATCGAAAATTGAAACTATTTTTCTAGGATTTTTTAATGCTATGTCAATTAGATCTGTTTCATCAAACATTTCTTTAAATTTTAGAGGTATTTTTTCAACACGGTATTTAATTGTCATTTTTTAATTTCTTAATTTTATTTTTAAGCTCTATATTTTTTAATTGTAATCTATCCTCTTGCTGTTCTTTGATATCTTTAATTAATGATTTTTTTAGAAGTTTTTCATTTTCTTGACTTCTAGCAAGCTCTTCTTTCAAATCATTTTCTGTTTTTGATATTATTCTATAAACCCCAGTATAGGGAAAGTATTGATGTTTTAAAGGTGACCCTTTATCTATTCTATCTTCATCTAATTTTTTTTCTGTTTTAATATGATGTTCTTCTCTAGTGTTTTTATTAAAAAAACCTAATTTTTCATGAATAGTCCACCAATCCTTTTTATTTTTTTCAATCCATTCAAAGAGACTATCATTTTCAACCAAATAAGGATTTCTTTTAAAAAGATCTATATATCTTTGATGGTCTGGATAAGCAGATCCTAAATATCTAAGGTCATATAAGAAAAAAAATATTAAAATTGCTACTAGAATAGATAAGATCAATATAATCATGTAATTATTTTAACCTGAAGTAGTTTAATAATAAATAGTAAACTTAGCCTTTAATAATCTTGCATTGATAATTTTGAAATTTTTTATGAATGTGTTGTTTTGAAAAAAAAGCAGGAGGATAGTTCATAACATCATGAATACTGTATTTTTTCGTAGGGGGATAAATTTTTGTATTTAGATTTGTATTTTTAATCTTTTCAAATTTCATTGATATTGGAGATTTAAATATATTTACCCATAAATATAATTCTTTGTTTTTTAAAATATCTTCTAATTTTTGGTCAAATTGAAAGTATATATATTCCTTAGGTATACTTTGATGTTTTCCATTTAAATCAAGGTGTGATTTTTCTGTAGATTTAAAATAATCATAGGTGTGAGCAACACCTAAATTGTGCCCAGATCGACTTTTTAAACCTTTTAAATTTAAAAAATGTGAATTGAGGTATTTAGCTTGGATAGGTTTGTAAATATTGGTAAGTTTTTGAAAAGTAATCTGATTATCTGATATTTTTAAATATGCTGTATATGTACCAGTGTAATCATATAAATTTTTTTTATTTTTATAGTATTTAATATCCTCAATCATTTCTGGTGCATGTCTTGAACAAATATAATCAAGATCCATGCCTAAAGCTTGGTTAGAAAAAATAACTATAAAAAATAGAATATATTTAAAATTTTTCATGTTAGTTTTTTAAATGATAATAATCATCAACTAAAACCCAGCTTTGTTTTACTTCATCAAAGCATGCTTTGTTAATTCCAACTTTGTATCGATTATTTTTAATCCCAATCTCCTCAATCCAACTTCTACACAACTGATTATTTTCTTTAATTGAAATTACCATTTTAACTTTTCCATAAAATCTTCCAAATTCCCATGAAAAATTTTCTCCATGAACAGGCTTAGTTAACGCATTAAAAATGGCTCCATTATGTTTACTCTTAGCTTTTTTTGGAAGGGAATAAGCATAATAAATTATTTTATCTAGAAACGCATCAATAGCAAAGCCTTCAAACTCACTTTCCGGATTTTCATATATAGGTTTTTTTGCAAAATTAGAAAATTGATCTGCATTTGAAATTTGAGAATAAAAAAAGAAAAAGATTATAAAAAAAATTTTAATAAACAAGAAGTTGCCTTTCATTTCTAAAATCATTACACATCAATGTTAGACGTCTTTTTTTTTGTCCCTTTAATTTTATTGAATAACTTTCAATTTTGCAGGAATGTTGATCATAACCAATCTCTGGCACCTCAAATTGATAACCGTTCTTACATCGTATAATCGATTTTATTTTTTTTGATTGGTTAATACTTTCATAATTACAGTTTTGATCATTATTATTTTTAATTTGAGGAGATTTTGTTATTTTATCTCCTACATTTATACATTGAGTAATCATTATAAAGGTGGTGACTAAAAAAACTTTATTCAATGTTAAGTTTGTTTAAAAAATTTCAAATTATAAAATTCCCACCCACTAAATTTGATCATAGGTGGTATTCCATAGCCAAATTTATCCATCGGTAGTCCACCAAAAGCCTGCAGTTTATAGTTACATGCTCTAAATTTATGCTGCTTGATTTTATCTTTTATCCCAATAAAGCTAATGTAATCTCTACATACTTCATCTGAATAGGATCGATATTTAGGATAGGTTTTGAGTAGTTTTATTTTTCCATAAGTTTTTTTTTCATTATTCTTCCATTCAAAAGACATTAAATCATCTCCATTAT
>Ga0255759_10002847_pt1 | contig 15307 bp, 14 predicted proteins | sample 101ome_20_FD_179959 | JGI IMG/M metagenome (GOLD analysis project Ga0255759, IMG submission 179959) | Coastal salt marsh microbial communities from the Groves Creek Marsh, Skidaway Island, Georgia - 101404AT metaG (version 2) | ecosystem: Environmental > Aquatic > Marine > Intertidal zone >...
CATCTACATCAGGCTTCTTATCATTAATTAGTACTCTTTCACCTCTTGGTAAATCAAATATAATATGATTAAATCTTATATTATTATCATTTAAGAATTGTATTGTTTGATCCTTAAATTTTTCAGGCCTTGCAGTAGTCAATATAATCATATCATCTGAATTAAATGTATTCCATAGATCTTTTACTCCAGGCAATAATTCATCTCGATCTTCAGTAAAAATAAGATTATATTTTAATATGGTACCATCAAGATCAAAAATATATGTTTTAGAATGTGGTGATTTAAATTTAATATTCATATTATTGTATTGAATAACCAATTAAATCAAAAAATTCTTTACCTAAAGTTTTAGAAATAATATTTTTAACTGGAATAGGTACCAATGGTGCCTCATATCTTAAATATGGTTTAATTCTTTTAGGGTCCCATTTACCACTTTGTGGAACTAAATTATTTGTAGATTTTATATGCTTAATTAATAAATCTTCATATTTAATTAACTCAGTTTTTTCATAATTTAGCCAAGATGTATAAAATAGTTTATAAACCCAACAAAGGCGTTGTACATTCAATTGAAATTTACCAAAATGATCATTTTGATCTTGTAATTTATAAGCGTGTCCATACATGGCAATAATATCAACACAATCTCTAACACATATAGATTCAATCCAAGAATATGGATTTTTTATAATACAATAAACTTTATCACATTTTGGATCAATTGATTCATATTTAATTGTATGTTTCCAATATGGCCAACACCAATTTGTGCAATTATCAAATAATGAAGTGGCAAAATTGGTACCTGTTCTTTGTAATCCATTTATAAAAATCATTTGTATATAAATGGATCCTTTTCTTTAACTTTTTTTAAAAGTTTTTTTGATTTAAAGTAAAAAATAATTTTATTAATTAATTTGGTAAACATATTTCTACTCCATATTTTTTTGACCACCTTAATGCATCTTTCTTTGAATTTACAAGTGGTTCACCTTTTATATTTAAACTTGTATTTAATAACATAGGACATCCAGTTTTTTCATACCACATTTGAAGTAATTTATATAAATCAGGGTTGTCATTTTTATTTACTGTTTGGACTCTACTTGTATTATCATAATGTACAATAGCAGGAAATTTATTTGGTTCTAAGCAATCAACTGTGTATTGCATATATGGGCTTTTAAATCCTTTATTTACATTAAAATATTTATGTACATGCTCTTCTAGTATTACTGGTGCAAATGGTCTAAACGGTTCGCGGTGTTTAATTTTATTTACTCTATCTTTTACAGTTTTTCCTCTGGGGTCTGCTAAGATACTTCTATTTCCTAAAGCCCTAGGACCAAATTCTGCTTTACCACTAGCAACAGCAGTAATCTTATCTGTTAATAATTTATTAATAACATCTTCTATAGGATAGTTGCCATTTATATTATGACCTAAATATGCTCCAGGAAAATCAATATGTTCATTCCAATTTGATAATACACAACCAATAGCACTACCAGCATCTCCTGGATTTGGCATAATCCACACATCATTATATAATTCAAATGACATAGTATTTGCAACACAATTAAGAGCGCACCCTCCCATTATAACTAAATTATTTGACTTAATATTTGATTTCATCCAAACCAAAATAGTAGTAAATATTTCTTCATATATCTTTTGCACTGAAGCTGCAATATCATAATAATCTTGTTCACTTGTTAAATCTGGTCTCCATGATAAACACCCTCGATGTAAGTTATTTTTAAATATAATACTTGGATCATTTGTATTTGGGAGCTTCTTAAAAAAATCATTTTTAATATCATTATAATATTTTTTATAATCTCCTAAGGCTGCCATTCCCATTAAAATGTATTCATGCTCTTGTGGCTTTAGATCTAATCTTTGTGTCATAGCAGAATACCAAAGACCTACACTATTAGGGTATCCCTGTGAATATACTTTATTTAAACTATTATTTTGACCATGCCAAATAGTAAATGTTTCCCATTCACCTATACTATCCAAACATAATATTGCTGCATCTTTAAATGAGCTGGTATAATAACCTGCAGCTGCATGACTTCTATGATGAGGACTAAATTTTAATTTAGCATTAATACCAAATTTTTTAAGGTGTGATTTAGGTGATTCTGATAAAAGTAAATTATATTGACCAGAATATAGTTGACGTGACTTTTTTAACAAAGGTTTTTCATAAAAGTGAATTTCATCAGGTTGACCATATGCCAAAGCTTCTTTAATAATATTGTGATTTAGATATTCATCATTCTTAATTCTACTATATCTTTCACTATGACTAGCAAATACCAATCTTTTATTATTAAATACTGCTAAAGCAGCATCATGGCTCATACCACTCCAACCCCATGTAATCATATTTTAAAATCCTAAGTTTTGTTTAACTTGTTTCCATCTACTATAGACTTTATTATTATATTCATATCCTGGATGGGTTATTGTATTAAATAAATAATCTCTAGCAACATTATAATTAATTTCATCAATTGTATTCATACTATTATTTGGAATTATTTTTTCAATAGATTTATCAAAATTATATTCTGATAAAGGAGTAATGTGCCACACAGGAACATTAGCATATTTGCATAAAGTGTCAACTTGTTTTTTCATTTCAACAAATGTTCCTTGCATTTGAATGTCGTTTTCCAAATAATTAATATATGCTTCATCATAATAGTTTTCAATGGGAAGCAATTTTGTTATACCATGTCGTATTATAGTATCACCATGCAAATATGACCAACGTGTTAAATGTGTCCAATTACAAATAATTAGTTTAGGTGGAGCTTTTTTTGATAATAATTTATTTAAATTAATTAATATTGTATTATTTGAACCTCCTGGAATAGCAGCATTTACAATGTCTGCATTTAATTCTTCAGATATTTTTGTAGAAAATAAATCTTCAACCGGCATGCCAGTGCCAACTGTGTAACTACACCCAAAAACAGCAATATAATTTGACCAATCAATATCCTTAAATTCTTTCATTCTATATCCAAGAGAATTTATTTTATATGTTATAGGTTTATCATACCATATCCATTCTTTACCCAATTGTTCTTTATTTTTAACAAATGCTTCTTGTGTATCAGTGTCATAGAAATCTAAAACCTTAGATTTATGATGATAAATTTTACTAACATCTATTAATAATTTTTGGTTAAATAATAAATCATTTCTTTCATCACTAAATAACAATTTGTTCTTAATTTCATCTAAACTTAAATCAGATTTAGCATAAGCATTTAATCCATCATCATCTGGATATCTTGCTAAAATTTTATGATATAAGCTAACAATTTTATCTTTTTTTGTCTTAAACATTTTATCTAACTTAACATCCATTCGTATTTTGTATTTTGCAATTCTTTACAAATTTCATCATAATTTGTAATATCATGTTCAATGCCTTTTGATATTTTCTTAAGTGGTATAATGTAATTATCATAGTGAGGAATTTTTACATAATTTTCTATCATCTTTATGGCAACAAATGGATCATTTTCAATATGATCTTCATAAACAATGTCCAAATAATTTACATTATATTCTTGTAATTTTAATAATAATTCTTTTTGATCCTTTTCATATACATCAATATATTCATATATTGAAGATATATTATTTCCTCTAGGTAATATAGGATTATGGAAATAATTAAAGGAATCACCTTCATTTAGTGTATTATTCATAATACATTCATCAAAAGTAAATTTAAATTTAAATTCTGTAGATTGATTATTGTCCTTGTGCCAAATCTTACTATATCGCGCTTTATAGTAACTTATAATCTGTTTAAGAATATTTTTTCTTCTTATAATAATTAAATTTTTAAAATTATTTTTAATAAAATTTGCATGAATATCTATGTCATATATCTCTGAAATATATCCAACATCTAAATCACAATATTGAAAACACACTATTTTTTTATTTTTTGGTATCGCTTCAATAACTGGTTTCATAAAATCTTTTAATGAAACTTCTTTTGGCTTTTGTGGGTTTAATTTTAATCTTTGATTTGTTAATGACACCCTATGTGACATATATGGTTCATTAATTGCATTTACTAATGGGTGTTGTGCTAGAATATGGTCTACAGCTGTAGACCCTGATCTTGGATAAAATATTATTGGAATAAAGTTCATTTTCTAACAATATCTTCCTCATTACATTCATCACCATATTGTATTTCAATAACGCACAGTGGTTCAGTGCCACTATTTTCTAACCTATGCCATGTAGTTCTAATCACATCATTAGAATTATGTCTATATAGTTTTTTCTCAAGTACTTCGTTACCTGCATGATCAAGTGAATACACTTTTGCTTCACCAGATTCTACAAACCAATATTCAGATCTATGATTGTGATATTGCATTGAAATAGATTTGCCTGGTTCTAGTATTAATCTTTTAACCTTGGATTCAGGTGATTCATAATATGTAATATATTCACCCCATTTTCTTTTAACGGATGGTTGATTCCATTCTTTAAGTATCCACGATGAACTATTCTTTTTATAATCTCCACCAATGCCAAAAACAAATTCTACTCTTGGATTATCTTTAAATCTATCCATTTCTGGAATATTAGTTGATGTTCTATCACCACCATTAGCAAAAACAATTGTTTGATTGGGCCACATATCAAGCGCTTGTTGTATAGCATCACATGCAGTATTATCTGAATCATCAAATGATATAACACTAAGTATATTTTTGAATTGGTCAAGTATTGCTTTACGTTCGGCAAATGGCATAAAAGATCGACCTTTTTTACGCGCTAACCATTCATCTGAATTTAATGCAAGTATAACTCTGCCAAGGTTTCTACATTCTTCAATACATTGAATATGACCACTATGTATAGGATCAAATCCACCACTAAATACTATTATCTTATCCATAATTATTTCCTAATTTTGTGGTTTTAAATATATGCTCCACATTAAAGATTCATCTTCAATATATTTATTATTAATTTTAAAATGATTTGTTTGTATTTCATGCCATCTTGATTTACTAAATGTATCAACAATACTACCATCTAGTTTAGACTCAATTTCTTCTAATATTTCAATTGAAGGAATTTTTTCTAATAAAGGAAGAATTTTATTAATATCGTTATCTGAATACTTCCACCATTGAATTTGCAAAAATTTATCAATAATATCTTTCTCAAACCTATATTTAATAAATTTAGCAGGATTACCTCCATATATAGAATATGCTGGAACACTTTTTATTACATTAGAATTTGCTCCTATTACTGCGCCATCTCCTATTGTTACACCATGTTTTATATGTACATTTGAACCAATCCATACATCGTTACCAATAATGATATTTCCATTTGATGGATATTTTCTTATTTTTCTGTGAGATATATCCCAATTAGGCGTATGAAAAGGTGAATTAGTTCCAGTTTCTTTATAATGATCTCCATCATTTAAAAACATATGACAATTCTGAGATATTGATGTAAAATTTCCAATATGTATTTCTCTATTTACATTTTTTTCATAAAAAGTATGTATTTGTATAGGACTGGCATAATAAGAATATTTGCCGACGCTTTTAATTTCTTTCATATATTAATAAATTTTTTTGCTATAGCTAGAGCAGAGCTAATTGCTTGATGCATATCAATGTATACGTATTTACCGCATCTTCCAATAAAAGTCATATTGTTTGATACCATTGATTTATACTTGTTATATATTTTTCTATTGAGACCTTCAAGGTCCTTAATAGGATAATATCTTTCCATGTTATTATCTTTGTAATCACATGGTTCTTCATAAGTTAAAGTTGTATAATGAGGATTTTTACCATGATGATCCCAGTTTTTCCATTCAACTATTCTGGTATACTTGCCAGTGTGTGTAAAATTAACAGTGTGTGAAGGTAATGCTCTTGTCAATGGCAAAGTTACATTATTAAACTTTAATGATCTATATGGTAATTCTCCATGACAATAATCAAAGTATTCATCAATAGCCATTGAATTAAACACATGATCATAGTCTTGTTCCATGCTTTTATCAAACACAGTGTTTAGAGATACTGTGATATTTTTATGATCAAATATATTTTCAAATATGCTAGTATACCCATCTACAGGAAGCATTTTATATTCATCATTGGGGAAATAATCTTCGCTGTCATCTGTGCGTTTAGGTATTCTTGATATTATATTTTTGTTAAGTTGGTCAAAAGGAATACCCCACATCTTTTCACTGTAAGGTTTAAAGAATGTATTAATTATATCTTCATCTGTCCACTGATCAGCATCAGATTTCTTTAATGGGAATGTTACATATGAACCATCGGATAGTTGAGCTTTTACATTTAATTCAAAATGTTCCCAGGTGCCAAACTTGGCTAACCAATCAACTACTTCTTTATTATTTGTGTGAAATGCGTGAGGTCCATACTTGTGAATTCTTATTCCATATTCATTTATATAATCATAACAATTTCCAGCAATATGATTTCTTTTGTCTATAATAGTAACATCATAATTTGCTTCTGCTAATTCTCTAGCAATAACTGCACCAGAAAATCCTGCTCCAACTATAAGAATTTTTTTCATACTAAAATCTATTAAATTTGTGAATATTATCTAATTTTTGGTATTCTTTATAGATATCTAATTTTTCAAGCATTACAAACATGGCTTCGCCATCAACTCCTAATTGATCATTAGCTGGATATACTTTATGGTTTAATATTTTTCCATTATTTCTAGTTACAATCCACGAAATAATTAAATCATCTGCCTTGTAACACAACTCTGGATACATTGCTTCATAGTTGAATACATCATACACTAAATTCATATCTATTATTGCAAAATTTGCAGCACCATAGCTAAATTCAGTGTAATCATTTGTAAATTGGGCCCAAACATCTTTTGTAATAATTGGTTGGGATTTTAAAAATTGCCGCCCTTGAAAAACTTTATATGTATTTTTTTCTTTTGCCTCCCATATTCTTTGTATAGAATCATTATTTAATATTATATCATCATCTAATAATATAACATAGTTACTATCTGGCAAATACTCATTTATATAATGCCATCTTTCAAAAGTCATTCGAGAATTATCGGCTTCATAAAAATTTATATTAAAATGCTTTTTATATTTATCAATTATAGATAAAAATAGATTATTATGTTTAGGATTATTTGAAATAACATGTAAATTAAAATCTACAGTTTGATTCTTTAACGAGTCTAATACTTGTCTAAAATACTGTGGTCTATTATAAACCATCATTACAACATTAATATCATTCATATTTTTTCCATTACTATATCTTCATCCCATATATCAGATACCATATCCCATTTAAATCCAAATTTGACACCAATCTCATTAGCAAATTTAATTAATATTTCATTATTATTAAAGTTAGGTGCACATTCAAAGATAAGTTTTTTATTTACTTTAAATTTTTTATTTTCCCAAAGATCAACTAATTGTTTTAAGATAATAGGTTCATATCCTTCAACATCTATTTTTAATTGATCAACTTCAGAAATGTTATATTTTTTTAATAAGGTTTCAAGACGCATTAATTTTACCATTCTTGTATGATATGTGTTTTTGTAAGTTATTTTATCAGCACCAATAAATGATGAAGTTCCTGAATAAACAATATTCTTTGATTGCATATATCTATCTAATGCTTTTTTATTCTTATATAATTTATGAGGCACATATTCAACAATATCTCCGTCAAGACAAACAGTTAGTTCTTTTTCTCCATCATATTCACCGATTCCTGCACATTCGACAAGAACTGTATCTGATTGAGGCAATATTGCACAATATTCTTCAATTGGTTCTACTAATAAACCTTTTACCGATGTTCCATAAAAATAATCATCAGATGAAACTGAACACTGTCCGCATCCTATATCTATAAAATCATATTTCATTTTTAAGATCCCTTAATAAAGATTCAAATTTAAGTTTTATATCTTGGTCAGTAATTTGTCTTGCCTCTTCACTTTCATATTGTAAAAAATTATTATTTACAGTAACGTTTCTAAAATTATAATTGTCAGGTCTAAGCATTTCTGAAAAATTGTATGCAATATGATATACATGATTATTTTTATCAAAATCAATTACGTAATTATTATCATATAATCTTCTACTTAATTCTAAATCTTCTGCTGTTTTCCATGCTTTAACAGGCATATTTTTATCAGAATATCCACCATAATATTTTAATGTTTCATTGAATTTATTTTTATCAAAACAACTTCGTTTAATAGCAAAAAATGTAGCACAAAAAAATAATCTTTTATCTAATATATCATGATCATAATCAACCAGCATGTGCGTATCATCATCTATAATGGCTCTATCCCAATATCTACCGCCATTTGGTAGATATATTTTATTCGACATAATATTCCAATTAGGATTTATATCATTCCATTTACAAAAATTATCATACCAGTTTTCTGGATATGCTACATCATCATCACAGTATACAATAATATCACTTGTTGTTTTTTCAATTGTTTTATTTCTTAATTTGCCAACATAACCATTAATTGCTTCATTTGAAAAATCATGAAGAATGAGTGAAGGATCATCTTTAAATGGATCGATTATTCCACCTATGTGAATTATAGGATTTTTAACCGTATTTTTAATTGATTTAATTGTTGTTTTTGTATAATGTACATTTTTAGCATTAGTACAAATAACAAATTGAATATTCATTGTGATCTCAATTTTTTTAGTTCTTCAAGTTTATCAAATGCGTCTTTTCTTTGTTCCTGTTTTGCTTCATTGTTACCAAATAAAATATTTTTCATTTTAGCATAGATTATATCTTGTTTACTTATTGAATCCCAATCATCATATTGATTTTTACCAGTCCACCCTATATTGTGATGAAATCTTTTATTAATTTCTGGGTGTAAAAATGTAAGAGTGGGGTCTGATTGTATTCCACCTTTACCGTAATTTTCATTTAAATTTACAAATGGTAATTGTGTCATCTTCAATGACTTATAAACAATAAACCCGTCATATGGTTCTCCCATAGGTAATACATTTTCTACTTTATAGTTTTCTTTAAATTTTTCATTCCAGATTTTTGTATTTGGGTGATTACCATCAAAAATAAGTATGCCACTTTCAATATGATTTAAATCGTGTGCTTCTTCCATCTGGCAAGCAAGGAATTTATTATTAAGCATATTTGGAAAATCTGAATAATCTTCAGGTTTAAATATACAATCACCATCTAACCATATTAGATAATCTGATTTAATATTATCAAGAGCATGTTGTATTACAAAAGCTTTATGACTAAATCTAACTGTCATTGTTTTTACATAATCTGAATGAGACGTTTTAGCATTATATTCATTTTTCCATTTATTATGATGTGGAATTGCCGTTTTATAATTAACCCATTCTATATTTGGGTGTTGTTCTTCTGGACTAAATCCTTCATAATATATTTTTGCCTTGAATTTATTATAATAATTAGCAACTTTTATAAAAGTTTTTATCCATGTTTTACCATATAATTCATATCCATTTCTATTAAATGTTGTAAAAAATGTAATATTATTACTTTTAGTTCTTGCATCATTCATATATTTTTCCATTATTCTCCATGAATCATAATCTTTTTCACCCATTGCTGCTGCTCCATAGTGTATTAATTGTCTTTTACTTTTAACATCAGAATCTAACATAAAATGGACTTTATCGTCTGAAATATAATTTGTTTCAATTACATTATAATATTTTCGTACATTCATATGCAAGAAATGCATTCCCCAATTTATAGATTCTTGGTTTGAAATATTTATTGCTTCTTTAAGCATATCATCCATTGCTACTTTAATAACAGGGTGTTTAGGAATAGCACCAAAGAAATAGTTAGAAATATTATTGAGTTCTCGTGTCCAAACAGCATCTACATTTGGATTAATAAATGATGAAAGTTTTGCATTACATTCTATATCAAGATCTGCATAATATCCACCATAGATATAGACAACAGCAAGACGCCAAAAATCTGCACGATTGATAGGTAATGGTAATTGGTGATATTGATCATGGATATCTTGGCCAAAGTGTTCTAATATAAAATCAGAACATTGCTGATCATCCATAAAATTAATTTTAAGTTGAGGATTAGATGTTTTCCAAGAGTCGGAAAATTTCTTAACCGACCTTGGAATATCTTTTGTTTTCCATGTTTGCCATAATATAGAAGGAATCATAATATAAATTTACATAATTTAAGTTGTTACTACTGCTAAATTAGTCCAACCTGTTGAAAGATACACTTGTAAAGCTCCAACATCTTTATTATAACGAATACTACCTTCCTGGCCGGTTGTTAATGGTGGAGTAGTTGATGTTTCTTCAACAGTTGTAGTAGTTGTAGTAGTAGTGGTTACATCAGTATCCCAAGCCCAATTTGAAACTTGGAGAGGTGTAGTACTGTTAAAGCCGAGAGTATTATAAGAACCAGCATTAAATTTAACGCCACCACCATTTGGATTACCAGGATAATTATTAGGATCAGAGAATGGAATAAGAATAGTAATACCACTACTATAGCTTACACCATTTGCACTATAAGAAGTACGAAGATTATAATTACCGTATCCACCGTTATCACCATCTACTTTTACAAGCTCAACACCATTTGCTGCACCATCGAGTGTTGTACTATTTCCGCTTCTGAGACGAAGGACATTGCCATCATTCATTTGATCAACCCAAATACTTGACCACGTGATTTGTTCACCCGAGGTGCCACTACCAGGAGGATAATCATTAGTATTAGAGATATGTATTACAAGACCGCTGACCCCTTGCAACCACCCGTCAGGTGAATAAGTTCCAGCTGGATCAAGACTAGCAAACCAATGAATGTCAGCATAAAGATAATTAGCATTTTGATTTTTATAATCACCGGTTAGCAAAAGAGGATTGTTTAAGTCGTCATAAGTACTTCCTGTTGTAGTAGTTGTAGTACTAGTTTCAGTACTTGACGTAGTAACTGTAGTTGATTCTACCACAGCAGGCAATAACCAATCACCGGTACTTACATCTAAGTTACCATTAATATCTACAACACCTTGATCACCACCATATTGTACTGCACTTGATGCATCAGGAGTAAGAGTATTTGTTGTGTGTAAAATATCACCAATGAGAACTGTGTCTGTAACAAGACCAGTACTACTACCGGTTACTGTTGCACCACCGATAACAACAGAGCTAGTTGTCATACTGGAATTACCAACAACCAATGAATTACTTAAGAATGCATCATACCATTGAAGTGAAGATGAACCTAAGTCATAAACTGAATCAAATGCTGGTAAAACATCCTCAGCAACAGCTGAGAAATCAGCAGCACTAGCTGTATTTCCAATAGTAATTGTGCTAGCATCAGCCCTAGTAATAGAAATACCACCTGCGCCAGCCAATTTTATTGAATCAGTAGATGCATCATTGCCTACTAATGTAATGTTTGCACCGCCAGTAGTTGTATCAGCCTGCACTGTATATTGAGTATTACCATCAGCACCACTTGCTTGAGCTACCCATTGATAATCACTACCACTCCAAGATAAAACATAACCAGATGTAGGATTATTTTGATTTAAATGACTATCAACATCTGAATTTGTATATCCAGCATTACTTACCCATTGATAATCACTACCACTCCAAGATAAAACATGGCCAGAAGAAGGATTAGATTGGTTTAAATGGCTATCTATTGCTGAATTAAGTCCAGAAATTGTTTGATAACTAGATAAAGAAGCAGTTGTTGCATAACTAGATAAATTAGCAGTTGTAACATAACCAGATAAATCTGGAGGTGTATATGTAAATGCACCTGTTGAGTTATTATATGATAAAGCAGCTGCTCCTGCTGAATTCGTAGTAACACTTAGATCAGATAAACCAATACCTGCATCAGATGAATTAACCCAAATTGAACCATTGTACTTAAGTACTTGACCATTAGATGGTGTTGTAAGGGTTACATTAGATAAATCTCCTAAATTTGATACAAGATCTGATTCTAATGCTAATGGGTGACCACCATTGGTTGAGCCATCCATAACAACCAATGTATTTTTGGTTGTATCCATGAAAAACTCACCAATAGCTCCAGATACACTTGCTAAATTTGTTGTGGTATCTCTTCTATGTTGTAAGACTTTTGCCATTTTTAATAATCCTTGTTAATTATCCTTATGGATACATTTTATTTATATATTTATAATGATTATGAACTCAAATCGGTTCCACCTGAACCACTATTTAAATCTTCTGATCCAGTATCAGATTGTAAATCACCCTCTAAACCTATATCATTTAAATCTACAGCATCACCTGTTTCTGATTGTAAATCGACTGCTGAACCACCTAATGATTGTAAATCACCTTCAAATGTAAAGCTCTGTACTGTTCTAGCAACAATTAATGTTCGAACAAAATCAAATGTTGTGTTAGCTGATGTAGGTGTTACAATAACATTAAGATTTGTTCCAGATATTTCTGCACTAATAGTAAACAAACTTGCATTTGTATATATTGTTGCATATTCAGTAATATAAACATCATTATCATCATGTGTTAAAAACACTTCTGTTGAATGTACATCTGCACCATTAATTGCTTGAACCAAATATTTGGCTGTTCTATAATCTGCTATTGCAAATGAATCAAGTGTTTGGTTTGCGGTTGTTGTAGTTAATTCTACAGCACTGGTATTATCACTAAAATCACCATTATTTAATACTTGAGCAACTGATGAACCTGTTGCTGTAATTGTAAGAGCTTTAGGTGTAGAACTTGTATTTGTGGTAATGGAAATACCTGTACCAGCAACAAGTTCTAATGTATCTTCACCAACAGCTACTAAATCCGATTGTCCAGAAACCTGTAAGGTTTTAAATGAACTTCCAAGACTAATTTCAACTTCACCACTACCAAGATCTGTAACATTAAATCCTGTTGTATTATCAAATCTTAATGCAGTTACTGATGTTACTTCATTTGATGTTGTTGAACCACTAATTTCACTAACTGTAAGTGAACCACTTCCACCTGATATAGTTGAGAATGAAAGTGTTCCATTACCATTTGTTGTAAGTACTTGGTTAGCGCTACCATCTGAGGTTGGTAATGTAAATGTAGTTACAAATGATTGTAGGTTACTATCATATGCCAATACATTTGAACCAATATCCGTATTATCTAGATAAGCTGGTGTTGTATTAACCCACTGGCTTCCATTATATGATAATAATTGGCCAGAAGATGGAGTTGTTAATGTAACATCTGATAAACCATTTAATGCTGTTGCTCCACCACTTGATACAGAAGCAAATGAGAAATTACCATTACCATCTGTTTGTAAAACTTGTCCAGATGTTCCATCAGAAATACCAAGATCAGTAAGTGCTATTGGAACATCAGAGGAATTTGCTAATTCAACCCAACTGCCACCATGTGCAAAATACATTGCTCCATCAGAATGGCTGTGTGCCATAGCACCATGATAAGTTGTGGCATTTGGAAAATTAGATTGTTGCGCATAATAGAACGGAATAACTGCTGTTGTAGTAGTTGTATTTCCTAATGTAATTACATCATTAAGTGTTTGGGTTTCTGTATAACTTGTAAGATATCCGGATAAATCTGGTGGAGTATATGTAAATTCACCTGTTGAGTTATCATAAGAAATACTACCGTCACCTGATGGTGTCCCTTCTGTGCCTACTGATAAATCAGTTAAGGCAATGCCACCACCGCCACCAACTCCTTTGGTTCCTGTGTATCTATAAAAACTAATTTTTGGTGGATTTGATGAAGAAACACCACTAGGCAAAGAACCATAAAAGAGAAGAGTTCCTGAAGCATTATTTACAACCCAATCTCCAGATCCAAAAGGAATTGTTGAACCTGTTGATGTTTTTAATCCATATAGATAAGAAGTTCCATCACCATAATTAAACGGAATTGCATCAACTAATTCTGCTAAATAAAAAGCATTTGACGCGCCTGCCACAGCAGACATACTTTTATCAATATATCTTGTAACTACTCCGCTACTTTGTCCATCAGAAAGAGTTGGTGCAGCATTTGGAATAGAACTAGCTTGATTCCAAACCTGACTTGGTAATACAATATCTCTACCAGAATAAGGTTCCTCAAAAAAGTCTCTTGCTGTGCTTGTTTCGGAAACCTGAGATACAGCTTTCTTAAATACAAAACTCGTTTTCTGTGAATCTGTTAGTGCCATGTATGTCCTATCATCCTAAAGAAATTGATACACCGGTAAAATATTTAGTAGACCCAGATGGGAACCCTATTCTTATATATAATGTACCTGTCTTGGCCGCTGTTCCAAAGGTAACTCTTTTAGAAGTGGCAGTACTACTTCCAAAAACCATAGCAGAATCACCGTCATTTGTTGGAGATCCAGATCCTGGATATGATGAATTGCAATCTATCCAACCAGAAGTTCCAGAGGCTCCATCAACTCTTGCATATATTTCAACACCACTTGTTTCTGTGCCACTAAATCCACTACTTCCATTGATTGTAAGAGTAAATGCAGAAATAGCATTAAGTGATGTGGAGTGTTCATAACACCACCATCTAGTTGCAGTTCCCATACCAGATGTATAGTTTGGTCCTGCAGTTGGCACAAGAGAGCTATAATTTGTCGAAGATGGATACTTAAATTGTCCATTTATAAATTGCATCTCATTAACATAAGCACCTGAATTTAACGCTTGTGTACTATCATATGTTCCACCATATCCAGTAGTAGGATATTGACCAGAACCAGATAATTTTCTCTTTGATGATTCATTAGTACTTACCGTATCAACTCTAACATTAGTTAAAGATAAATTTGAACTGGTACCAGCATTATTAGCAGAATTATATCCATTAAAAGTTACACTAGGAGTTTCACTATACTTATTTGAACCAACAGTTAAGGTCTTCCCAGTTACACTAACTGCGGAGTTTGCTGTCTGAGCTCCAGTAATTTGATGATTAACGGTGTTAGAAAGAATTGATCCAGAAATTGCGGCAATTCTTGATGTATTATAAAATTGTTTAATAGCATCATTTATAGTAAAATCAACTGTAAATGTAGCGTTAGATGACAATGTTGGAACACCACTTATATAGCTAGTGCTTGAACCAGTAACATTAAAT
>Ga0255759_10002866_pt1 | contig 15250 bp, 12 predicted proteins | sample 101ome_20_FD_179959 | JGI IMG/M metagenome (GOLD analysis project Ga0255759, IMG submission 179959) | Coastal salt marsh microbial communities from the Groves Creek Marsh, Skidaway Island, Georgia - 101404AT metaG (version 2) | ecosystem: Environmental > Aquatic > Marine > Intertidal zone >...
GTAACATAATAATTATATAGTTACTTTATTATGTTAATATTTATTTATTTTCTTTTGGCAAAGCATTCTTGTAACGTTTGAATGTTATGTTGTTTATTGTAAATTTGCGTCAACATCCTATCAAACAATAACACTTTGATTTTAGCATTGGTAATCTTCTCTCTTTTCTTCATAAATAGTTCCAAGTCATCACCGCATTCTTTTTCTAATTTGGATACATCTTTTTCATACGTTTTAATTGCAGATTTCTTGTTTTGTAGCATCCAAATATCTTTGATCGCCAAACCAAACAACTGTTGTAAAGGTTTCATTAACTGGTTTGTAATGTAGTGGTTGTAATCAATATCCAGTTTGTTATCTATAATATATGTTGGCAATTCTATTTTGTCTCCCATCAATGCGCCTCGCTTTTCATTCACAATAAATACAAATTTAATTCTATCTCCTGGTTTTGGTTTATTTCCAGGATCACGCATACCAATTCGGTCCGCCAATACCTTATGTCCTATTTGATGCGGATTTTTATAATCTCCACGCAATGCCTTTGTAATGGTTAGTTTATCCATCGGCACATTTCCATCAATAAGATCTTTCATCGAATCTTGTAAATACTGGATTGCCGCATTGATACTATTTTCTTTCATCAATATATTCAATATGCCACCATATACATCCTTCAAATAGTCACAAGAATCTCGGCGTTTTAAGGACAATCCCATGAATTTCATACTTCCTTTGTTAGGGTCCTCTTCATATAACATACCAACATATCGTTTCTTGGACAGCAACATGAATGGCATAAATGTTTTTTCATATTCCAAATCCATTGGTGGTTTCAAGAATTGTGATGAAATTGCACCTACTTCTTGAGCCAGTTCAATAGTTATTTCCAATGCAGGTTGTCCTCTTATTTTTTCTCCTGTTTCAGGGTTTTCTAAGTTAAATGTGAAGAACACCGAATCTGTATCTCCATACACATACTCCGCTTTACTACGAACCACACCATGATTGGTAGTAGTAATTAACCGATTTCCGTAGACTTCCTCAATCATTCGTTTAGCATAAATAATCATCATTCGCCCAGTAGCTGTGGTAGATGCAGCAACATCTTGTTCATAAAAGGTAGAGGTCCTTGCGCCACATTGTCCATATAAAGAATTCGCTGTCACCTTATATCCTAGCTGTCGTTTATCCAAGATATTTTGCATAAATGGATCGCTTTCTGTTTTAATTCGCTTTCGTGTATCTTTACGGGCTTTTAACAACTCCGTTAGAATAGCAGGCATAATAGATAATTGATTGTCTGGTAACTGAGCCCAACGACATTTCTTCCGCCCAACCTTTACTTTTTCTTTCGCACCTGCTGCTCCTGGTTTAGTTCTGTATTCATAGGTATCGAAATCAATATCAATATACTCATATTCCGGTAGATTGTCATAAATGAACTTACCATTGGCATCACGCGTTCCTTGGGTTTTCTCAGGAAGTAGATTCCCTTCCAAGTCATATTCTAGTGACCATACTTTACTATCGTGGGAATAATTCTGACTGATCATTGACGATGGATATAGAGAAGAATAATCCACACAAGCAACTGGATTGTCCATATAAATAGAACATTTGGGAGGAAGAACAATTGCACCTTCATATCCTTCTTCACGACGAGGTTTTTCCAAATCTGGCATTAATGTATCTTTCTCTCTACATTTTTTAGCAACGAAACTGGTCAGTTTAATACCTTGCCCACGAAAGATAAGGAAACTAATTGGAACACTACAAATATTTGACATCTCTGTATATCCAGTAATGACATCGATTTTATTCATCAAATGATGAACCAAGTTACAATCCTGAACACAGTATTTGGCAACAATTGCCTTGTCTTTGGGACTTCCATTAGACAATTTGAAAATGTCTTGCGGTGTCAAATCATCCTTGGCCATTCCCCATTTTAGTTTCTTAGTTTTGTCCAATGTATGGTGTCCTTTAATAACAATGACGTTGAATTTTTTTCCATCCTTTTCTATGTTCTTCTCAATTTCCCTTACGACGAATTTCTCTCCATCATTGTAATAGTCTGTGGTAAAGCTACTCATTTCAATATGAATAAAGTCATCCACATTAAGTCCCATTAAATTATTGCTATACAACTTGGTAATAGGGGTTTCTTCATCATAACCGGTTTCTGTATGCTTTATACTGTCACTAATAAATTGACCTGCTACATCATCCAATTTATAAGAAGATAAATTGTAGTCTCTACGGAAATACGTATACATGTCAATTTGAAGGCGTCCTAACATGTTGTAATATCGCAAATCGTATTCACCACTTGCAATTTGGATCTTAGTATTGACAATATCAAAGGATTTGTCATAATGACTTGTATCTTTGGAAGAAATATGGTCACTAATTCGGGAACATCGCAAGAAGTCGCGTTCACATTTGTTTTCCTGGGCGCGTCTGAACATGAACTCATAATCAAAACCAAATATATTGTATCCAATAACAATGTCGGGATTTTCCTTTTGAATCAAATCCGTCCAAGCTAACAATAACTCTTTTTCTGTATCTAAACACTGAATGTCACAATTAGCAACAGGGTCGCAATCTCCTACCACCAAACAATTTTGATAATAACTCTCTTTTTCGCCATAATGCATAAATGTGGATCCTATAAAAGTAACCTTATCTCCTTCCAAACTCGGCAAAGTTTTGGACAATACTTCGTTCAGTGTATCCAATGTTTCTTGACGAGTGTATTTCTCATCTAACAAGAAATCAATCAACTTGCGCTTCTTTGATACTTTCACCTTTTTTCGTCTTCCTAAGAAATTATAAGGCTTGTTGTCGTCATTTATTTCCATAGATACTTGTGTAGGTTCGGCTTCTGCCAATCCTCCAGAAGAATCACTCTCTTTCACCAATTGATATGCTTGCTCAAAGGTGCTATCAATACCCAATAAATGTTCTATCATTGGATTGGTTTTGTTCAGAAAGGATTCTAACGGATTATTCAACATGCTTTCTATGTAATCTTCTAATTCTTGACGTGCTGGCATTTTTTTAGGATAAACCACGTCTATTTCTTCTCCATATTTGATGTAACCAAAAGATTTCAATACACATTTCTGAAACATTGTTTTTGCGTGTTCTTCTTTGATGTTTGTTTTTCGCTGCGCCAGAAATACATCCGTTATGTTCGTAGCAAGACGTTTGTAGGTTTTCTTAGGTAATGGAAAATCACCATGACTACTACTAGCCTCAATATCAAAACTACATATTTTATAAGGAACTAAAGTTTCTTTTGTAGGGGTCGGTTTAATTACTTTATAAGACAACACACATTCCAAAGTACAAGTAGACGTTTTTTCTTGGTTTCCGGTAATCATCACTTTATTTGCATCAAATTCTATCCATCCAGTAGGACTTATTTTATTAACATGAAAGTATCGCAACAAAGGAGGGATGTTAGACTCGTATATTTCTAATTCGTAGTTTTTGAATTCTACATTTTTTTGTTGCTTACGCTTTTCACCATCAGGGTCGTCTTTTTTTACTGGAACATATTCATACCATAGATTCTTCACTTTGTTAAACGCATTCATTGTCTCAAATTCTAGTCTAAGAAATTTGAATGGTTTTCCACCAGTGAACCCATATAATTGCTTTCGATGAACAATCTCATAGGACAATAAATGTTCTTCTAGTCCCTTCATACTTTTTTTAACAAATTCAGAGATCCACATGTCCACGGTGGTTTTCGTCCAGTCATCTTTAATTTTTACATAAAAGAACGGTTTGTAGTCATTTACATATGCACACAATGTTTCTCCTTTTTCATTTACACCAAACATACGAATACAAAACGCACTATCTTCGTATTGTCCGTTATCATACACGTTGTAATCAAATAAACGAAACGAATACGTTAGCTGTTTTACCTTCTTCTTGACCACTTTTGTTTTCATAATTAACTAAAGAGTTTAGATAATTATATATAGTTTACTGTGTCTATATCAATTTTTACATCCTTTAGGCGGTTTGTTTAATTGAACGGGTTTGTTTGCTAAACCGAACTGATTTTTTTCTCTTTGTTTTACTTTTACTCTTACTTTTTCTCTTTGTTTTACTTTTGCTTTTTGACTTCATAATGGATTTTAATTTATATCCTCCTTTATTTACCAATAGTCCGTTAACCCAATTTACAATAGCATTACGTTCTTGAGCACCATCATATTGATGATTAATGCCATCTTTATGTAGAATCAAAGTAGGAAACCCTTGTAATTCAATATTATTGTCCTTTAAAAATCGTTGTTCTGGATTATTAAGCATCGGAGTTTTTAACATTGCATCTTCTATTTCATGAATATGTATTTTATTTTCAAAATCTGTTTTTGCGTTATCCCAATGCGGTTTCATAGTTTGACAATGGGGACACCAATTCGCATAAATAAATACTAATACTAGATCTGTTTTCTTGTTCGATTTAGACATATATACACTTTGTATATTTTTTCACTCTATAATATATATATTCTACACCAAATGACTAAAGTAAGATTGTTTTTCATCGTATTTCTACTCATTATATTTTTATTAGGCGTTGTCGTTATATTGAACACAAAGAAATCTAATGACTTAATCATACACGAACCATTAACGCAGTGTCCTAATTTATTAATACAACAAGGCGATAAATTATTGCTTCATAACGATAGTTTACCCAAAAAAGCTGGCATCAATCCAATTATCTTTAATAATTTAGATGAATACATTTCCTATGTAGAGGAACAACGCAAATCTGGTTCTTCTTGTCCTGTTTTATTTTTACAACGCGAAAATAACACACAAGGAAAAGAAGTGTATCGTGTTCGTCCTAGTCCATTTGATTTACAAGGCGGTTTACCATCCAGCCATGACGAACAACTGTTTGTCGATCCTGTTAAAGTAACTGATGCAAATCGTCGTAATCCTCCTTATAACCAGAACAACTTTCCTGGATTTGATCCTCACGGACTACACGTTGGCGAATTTACCGAACTAGATGCTATTCATCAATCCACTGAGAAAGAAATTGTTAGTGATAATCCTATGGACCCTAACTGGGGTGGTGTTCGTCATAGTCAAAAAGCGGTTGCTTCTGGTAAATATGATGACCGTAAAATTACCAAACCAGTTTTATTTACACCTAAGACAAAGTTTCATCCTTCAATTCCGAGCAATTTTCAAGGCCCTTTAGATGTTCTTTAAGTAATCTCTTGATTAATTTTTGGTTTTCTTCTATCATATCCAAATAACGTGATGGTGTAGGTGTCCTAGGTTCATTGACCATTTTTTGGTCTCTTATTCGAATAGAACGTTTAGTAGGGTTTTCATCACTTTCAATGCTTATATCATCGCAATCAGATGGAAACGCTAATGAAAATGTTAATGATTCTAAGGATTCATTACTATTTTCCCTATTTCTCACTAAAAAAGTGTTTATATTTGTAAAAGAATTTGACGAAGTCACGGGCATTAGTACAATATACTGATACATATTTATATTCCAATAATATAAATATGGATATATCTGGTAATCTCCAAGAAAATAATGTTGATTTACCACCCGAACCACCTAATGTTGACAAATTAAACCGTTCCGCATTTATCACCAAATCTCTTTCCTCAGAATCACCTTATAAACGAAATTATCGGGAAGGTAGAACAATGGATGATATTGATGACAGTGAAAACAGTGTAGATGGTGAAGCAGAAACTATAAATAATTATACTGTTTTAATTCCCGATGAAAAGGAGCAAGAAGAAAAGAACAATGAAAACTACCAAATACAGGAGGTTCAATCTAAGATAAGTAAAAAATTAAAATATAAAAAATTAAAAGAAGAATTAGAAAATTTGAAATATTCTTATGCAGAAGCTATTAAAAAACTTCGCAAATATGAAAATGGCAATAATAATGAAAATGCAGATGAATTATTCAAAAAAAATTCCCTTCGTAATATCAAAGATAGATATTGGATTATAGAAAAAGAAACTGAATTTATTGGTTATTTCAATTTGATAAAGTTTTATTTTGCAAGTATATTCAACAATTCTAAAAATAAGTTCCGCTATATTCAGTATCAAGGAAATTTAGCACTCTTGAACAAACTATGTGAACGTGTTATTTATTGTGATATAGAAGACCTTTATAAGGTTCATTCAACTGGAAAAAAAGAAAAAACAAAAGCAGACTTTCGTAAAGAAATAGAGCAATTAAAACCATTGGAATATATGTCTATGCCGAATGATGTCATTACTAAGGCGTTTCACAAATTAGATGTGTTTATCATTGACCACATTGATTTTATGTGGTTATGTAGTGCGCCGATGAAACGTTTCCTTGAACATTACTTTACAATACGTAATAATTGTTGTGCATTAGTTCATTATAAAACACGTGACCTTCATTGTTGCTATTCTGATTCTTATTATGACTGTATTACAAAATGTAAGAATAAATTTGGGATTTCATTATATCAAATAGGTAATCGCATACGTTACAAATACGACACTTATGTGGAATATGTCGATAAAGATAATTCAATATATGATAAAATGAAACATCGTCTTGGATATTCTTGTGTGAATGATGAACAACCTAGCACTCCTACTGAAAGAAGAGGTTCTTTTCTAGAAAAGAAAACGAGCAGTTTATTTGAACCAACGTATAAACAAGAACCAGATATTCTATATGATATAGAGTTGTATTTTGATAATTGCGAAACGTATGAAGACGTAATGAACAAACGCAGGAATGATTTACATAATATTTTAGGTGAACTTGCCGCAATGTCTGAATTTATGAAAACCACAGTTGATGTGAACGACCAATTGTTGTTCAAAGTAATTATGTTATTTGGTAACTTTCTAATATTATTAGGAGAATATGTATGGAACACCACATTAAAGAAAAACTATGTATAAATTAGTATACCCGACTTATTATATTAGTCCGCATTGGTCTACACCATTTACATTTTTGTAATTTCAATGAACATTCATTACATATCATTGGAAATAAAAAATTATGCTGTGGACTAGCAACACTATATAGATCTTTGTACCCTGATATTGTCACTTTCAAACAATGACAACATTTCTTTTTGATGACACTAGTAGGAACAATACTAGTATGATAAAGCACTTTATGTGTATTACACGTATTAGGACATACCATCTATATTATGTAGCAGGTATTCTTTTATATTTTGTATACAATTTTTTCCCAATTTACGCTGTTTCCCATTCGATTCCAATTGAATAGTATCCAATATAGAAGCATCGTTATTAATACGTGTAATCATATCTGGGAATGAATCAAAATATTTCAAAATGCCGATTGCAGTGTTTGCACTAATCCCTGGTATTTGCGACAACATAATTTCTCCTATATTGTCTTTACAAACATTATCTTTTTTCACCTTTTTCACTACAGTTACATAGTCTTTTGATGTAGTTTGTGGTTCTTGTGGTTCTTGTGGTTGTTCTGACATTCCAGGCAATGCGTCGCATATATCAAATCCTTTATTAGGGTCCTTTGTTCGATTATATGCTGCAGTCAAGAAATACGGACGGATATGTTTACACATGTTTGAATCCAACTTATTGGCCAAACTAATTATCCATTCTGCGCTTTCTCTCAATGATGTAGTTTTGTATGTACTAAATCCTTTGAACATTTGAATAGAAGCAATAGAAGAATATACAATACGTTTTTCCAATGGTGTATGTAATTGATGGAACCCACCTTCCAATAGATAAAATATAGAATGGGGAGGATACTCTTCTAAATGCGATAAACGGTGTGATTGCTCTTTATATCGCCCATCTTTAATGGATGCCATCATATCTGGAAATGTTTTACGTTCAATTAATACTAATGGATTACCTTCATCACTGGTTAATAATATATCACCTAAATCCAATTGTTGTTTTTCTAAACGAGCAAACCCAATTTTACTATCGTTCGCAATAACATTCATACATTCAACATAAAGATCTTGTTCTCTTATATCTATAATGACACGCATATAATAAACAGCGAGACCACTGTTTATTATATTTTACTGGAAAGTAATTTAATTTACTTAAAACATACCAGGACGAACCCAGATAGGTCTGGAAGATCTGGTGGTAGAGATGGGCATAACTAGGTTGGTAAGATTCTGAGAAGTCTTCTTCATGTGAATAGACTCCCAAGAAGAGCGACCTACCTGCTCAGGAAGACCAGCCTTCTTGGTACCTCCACCCTGGGATTGATTGGTGATAGAAGATAAACTGCTTGTTTTCTTAGTTCCGCTTAATACCATTTTATTATATATATTCTAAATATATTTCTTTGTTCCCATAAGTTATTATGTAAAATTGAATAAACAAATCCGTTTTGTGTTTTATTATAAACTATGAGTTCCCAAGATAAAATGAACACAAACGATGACGATATCATATTGACAAAAAACGACTTAGGAGAAGAATACTATATATTTGACCCATACAACCCCCTAAATAAATTAATTACTGACCAAGAAATCAAAGAAATACTACAAAATTATGGTGTAGATACCACTATCTATAATTATAATTTATACAAACGCGCATTTGTTCATCGGTCTTATACAAAACGACCACATCTTGAAAATAAAAATAATAATATTGTCATTAACGAAAAACCTGATGATTGTTTACCATTATACACTAAATCAAATGAACGATTAGAATTTGTCGGCGATGGTATTTTAGAATGTATTACTAAATATTATTTGTATAAACGTTTTCCCAAAGAGAATGAAGGATTTATGACAGAGAAAAAGATTGCATTAGTAAAGAATGAATCCATTGGTAAAATGGCTTATGAAATGGGACTACATAAATGGGTTGTCTTGTCGAAACACGCGGAATCAAAACAAACACGAACTAATCTGAAAAAGTTGGGATGTTTATTTGAATCATTTATTGGAGCAATGTTCTTGGATTTCAACAAACTTTCCATCAAAGATGAAGAAGGTTGGTTTGAAAACTTGTTCAGCACTGGACCTGGTTTCCAAATGGTACAAGTATTCGTTGAAAATGTCTTTGAAAAGCATGTGAATTGGATTGAGCTTATTCGTAATGATGACAATTACAAAAACATTTTGCAAGTGAAAATTCAAAAGGAATTCAAAGTTACACCAGATTACTTGGAAATCGAACAACATGACCAAGATAATGGATATCATATGGGGGTGTATCTTAGATTGGGATTACAATTACATGATGTTTCTCACGAACGTGCTATTCCTATTTCAAAATTTAAATCGTATCAAGACATTCATCTTTATATGTCTAAGCAACATGGGATCTTCGTGTTTCTAGGAGAAGGCATTCATAAAATCAAGAAAAAAGCCGAACAATTTGCTTGTGAATCAGCAATCCGAATATTGCAAAATTTCTAATCACAATAATAAACTGTTGTAACTAATGTAGTGAATTTTAGATAGCAATATATAATGACTCCTAATACAAGTTATATATTACTAAGTATCGTTATCCTTTTCTTGTGTATCCTTTTGTATTTATTTTTTTTTAATGACCTAAGGACAATGCAAGATGTATCTATTTCAAATGAACCTAATAAACAATTAGCAGAAGATGGGTTTTGTTTGGTAAAACAAGGTATCCTTAAACAAGAATGTCACGAACTTCTTTCTTTGGTAAAACAAAAAAAATATAGGCAGGTTAAGCAACGATTGTTGTCTAATACTAATTTACAAAAAATAATAGGTGCTTGTACAGAAAATTCAGAATATCAATTACAAGATTATATATGGATCATTGAAAAGTCGTTTGTACATACTTGTCATCGGGACAATAATGGTGATTTTTTTAACAAAGGACAACAGTACCCTTCTTACACAATGATTGTTTATTTAGAAAATATGGATAAATGTTTGAATATATATCCAAAATCTCATACAAAACACTTGAAGCCATATGTCCCCATGACGGACCCACTAATGAATATTCCGTGTAACCAAGGCGATGTCATACTATTCAATGCGAATCTTATTCATAGTGGCACCTTCAATTCAAAAGAAAATAATGTACGTATCCAATTGAAAGTTACTCATAAAAAGGATCGCAAACAATTGAGTTATTATGAAAATTTTCAAAAAGTATTACACCAAGAAAATAGTGTTCCGAGACCTGTTCGTAAAATGCAACGAAACTTGTCTTGTTTATTCCCAGGAGTATCCGACCAAACACAAGATAAAAATATTGAATCAGCAAGAGGTTCCTCTGAAAATGCTCGTATTTCGTCTCAACAAAAAGCTTTTTCTTTTTTCTTTTATGGTAGTCCTGATTATTTTGACCTTCCAAATGCTTTTTAAACGAAAATGAATTGAATAAAATTTATACTACTATTGTATACTATTATGGATAAGTTATTTCAACAACAACAAGCACCAAAAAAGAAACAAAATATAATAGTGCGTATCAAAAAAGAACAACAAGATATTACCAATACACCTATTATGGAAGAACAACCTATACAGGGAAAAACGAATGTAGCCATAATAGATGCAAGAAAACGTAATAAATATTTTGATAGAAAAGAATTGCTACGCAAATTAGCAGATAAACGTGCTATGCCTGTTCTTAGTGTAGAACAACAATCTACAAAAGTAAATACTATTCCTACTATTCTTTCTACTCCTGCATTAATGAATACTTCTAAGATGCCTAAGAAATTAGTTATAGGAAAGGAACCATTGGAGGAAGAAAAGAAGGAGGAACCATTGGAGGAAGAAAAGAAGGAAGAACCATTGGAGGAAGAAAAGAAGGAGGAACCATTGGAGGAAGAAAAGAAGGAGGAACCATTGGAGGAAGAAAAGGAGGAGGAACCATTGGAGGAAGAAAAGGAGGAGGAACCATTGGAGGAAGAAAAGGAGGAGGAACCATTGGAGGAAGAAAAGGAGGAGGAACCATTGGAGGAAGAAAAGGAGGAGGAAACTGCTATTCGTGGACAACCTATTACTGGAAGATTACCCGAGAAAAAGGAAAAAGACATTATACAGATGTCACCTTATTACATGAATAATCGTAAATTATATATTTCCAAATTACAACCTCTTTTTGAGAGACGTAGAAAAGAGTTATTAGAATCTTCTCATACTGTATCTTGCGAAACGGGAAGTCAAAACACCGATTTTGATTTATTAACCCATCAAAAAGTAGTACGTGATTATTTGAATTTATATAGTCCTTATCGTGGTCTTTTATTATTTCATGGATTAGGGTCAGGTAAAACTTGTACTTCTATCGCCATTGCAGAAGGCATGAAAAGCGATAAACAGATTATGGTCTTAACACCCGCATCCTTAAAGTCGAATTTTTTGGCGGAACTCAAGAAGTGTGGTGATGATCTTTATAAGAAAAATCAATATTGGGAATTTATTTCATCTGATGGAAATCCAGAATATACTAGTATGTTATCCAGAGCACTATCCTTACCAACCGAAGTCATTCGTAAAAATAAAGGGGCTTGGTTAATGAACATTAAAAATCCTGAACCAAATTACAATACATTGGCATCACAAGACCAGAAATCTATTGATGAACAATTAAACTATATGATTCGTGCAAAGTATCAAGATATCAATTACAATGGTATTACAAGAAAAGCGTTCAATAAGTTAACCAACAATGGAACTGTCAATCCATTTGATGACAAAGTTGTTATTGTTGACGAAGCCCATAATTTTGTCAGTCGTATTGTAAATAAACTCAAGGAAAAGAAATCTCTTTCCTATGAATTGTATCATTTATTAATGAGTGCACAAAATGTTCGCATTGTATTTTTATCTGGAACACCTATTATCAACTATCCTAATGAAATTAGTGTCTTATATAATATGTTGCGTGGATATATCAAGACTTGGACTTTTGAAATTAGTGTACAAACACAACAAAAAGTAGACACCGATAATATTCTGACCATATTTGACAAAGAAGGATTAAAGACCTTTGATTTTGTCGAATATTCCGGAAATCAATTAACAGTTACTCGTAATCCCTTTGGATTTATTAATGTTAAGAAACGTGGAAAACTAAAGAAGCAAGGAACCCAAAAGCAAACTACAGAAAAACAACGCAAGACGAAAAAGAATACACAAAAGGGTGGTGATGCATCAGGAGAAGTGTTTCAACGATATAATGGAGTTAAATTAGACGCCCAAGGTAATATCAGTGATACAGATTTCGTCAAAAAAGTATTGACTATATTACGAAAATACAAATTGGGTGTCAATGAGAAAAGAGTCACTTTACACAACTACACTTGTCTTCCTGATAATAGTGATAAATTCAAGGAAACATTTATTGATACACAAGAAGATAGAATGATCCACAAACATTTATTCCAGCGAAGAATACTTGGTCTTACCTCTTATTTCCGAAGTGCTCAAGAAGAATTATTACCTGAATTAATTAAAGAAGATGATGACTCTCAATCGTCTTATCATATTATTAGATGTCCTATGAGTGACCATCAATATGGTGAATACGAAAAGATTAGAAAAGTAGAGGCGGACCAAGAAAGAAACGCACAAAAGAACAAGCGTAAAAAGAAGGAAGATGATTTGGACGAAATTTCTGGAACGTATCGTATTTTCTCTCGTGCTGCTTGTAATTTCGTGTTCCCTGATGATATTGATAGACCCAAACCTAAGATAGATGAAGATGAACCTGTTGATGAGAATATGTTGGATGTTGTTCCCGTAGCAGTTATTCAAGAAGCAGATCCTTATGCAGATATTGAAATGGTAGAAGATAATGCATCGGTTGAAATGGATACCTATAATAAACGCATAGAACACGCAATGCAATTATTGAACCAAAAGGATGAAACGAACCAATCCAAATTTTTAACAGGTTCTATGTTGGAAACTCTAAGTCCTAAGTTTTATAAAATTTTGGAACAATTATCAGACCCAGAAAACGAAGGGTTACATCTTATCTATAGTAATTTCAGAACAATTGAGGGTATTGGTATATTACGATTAATCTTGTTAGCAAATGGATATGCTGAATTCAAAGTAAGTAAAGCTGGAAGTGAATGGGTAATAGACATTTCTGAAGAAGATAAAAATAAACCCAAATTCGTCCTGTATACAGGGACGGAATCTGTAGAAGAAAAAGAATTAATCAGAAATATATATAATGGAAATTGGGATATTATTCCCCCCTCCTTGGCTTCTCAATTACAAGAACAACACGAAAACAATAATTACGGAGAGATCATCAAAATCTTTATGATTACTGCGTCTGGTGCAGAAGGTATTAATCTTCGTAATACCAGATTTGTTCATATTGTGGAACCTTACTGGCATAATGTGCGTCTAGAACAGGTAATTGGACGTGCTCGGCGTATTTGCAGTCATCAAGAACTTCCTCCTGAAATGCGAACAGTGAAAACATTTATTTACATTTCCGTATTAAGCGATACGCAAAAAACAAGTGATACTAATATTGAACTACGTATTCGCGATGTTAGTAAAGCTGATGGTAAAACACCAGTTACCACAGATGAAGCATTATTCGAAGGGGCTAACAAAAAGCAAAAAATAAATGACCAAATACTACAAGCTATTAAGGAAACTGCAGTTGACTGCCAATTGTATTCCAGTATCCAGGGCGATAAACATCCTGTAATATGTTATGGATATGGCCTAGTGGAAACCAATGCATTTGCCAGTTATCCTTCCTTTCAAATGGATGCTCGTGAAAAGGGTGAACAACAAGATAAACGTATTCAGTGGACCGCCAGAGAGATTATATTGAAGGGAGTCAAGTATGCTTGGCGTGAAGAAACTGGCGAATTATTTACTTTTGAAAGTTATGAACAAGCAAAAACAAACCCGGCAGTCGTTCCTGTAATTGTAGGACGTCTTATCAATGAAGACGGAAAATACAAAATGGTCAAGTAACTAGATCGCGTTATTACATAAAAAATACTAATGATACAACATTGGTATTTTTTACAACTATTTCATAATGGTTCTAACTATGTCTTCAAGGGTTTAACTTTACAAACTAGTAATGGACTTTTTCATCTGCTATATCAAATTCCCCTGTATATTGATTCAGTGTATATACGTAATCATTTTCTTCTTCATCATACCCAAAACTCTCGTTTTTTATGATTGTATATAAAGCACTATGATAGGTTGTATACATTCGATAAAATGTTCCTTGTTCCAAACACAATATAGAACGTCCTTTATGGTGTAAATGTTCGTTTTTGTATATACCATTAGTAGTCAATTTACACCCTTGAAACTTTAAAATGGGACAAAATTATTAGCAAAAATTATCAAAAATTACTATCATAGGATAATAATGAATAGCAAACATTTTATCTGCTCTATGGAAATCTAGTTTTTTTATTTTATCTTGAAAAAAGTTATCTAACTCTTTACGATAATTTTTTAGTTCATCATTTTTCTTATTGTAGTGCATACCAGGCCATATGTTTCTAACATCGTGGTTATTTAGTATTTGTTCATATGAGTTTCTTAAATCTTCGATTATGTAAAATCCATTTTCATCACAATTTTCATATAAAATATTGAAAGTTTTTATTTGATGCAATGTAATATGACTTCCATCATCTAATAAAATATCATATTTTCCTATCTTTTTTTTTATTTCTAATAAAAAATTTTCATCATTTTGGTCACCTATAAAACATTTAATTCTTCCTTTTTCATATGCTTTACAAGCTGGATCAATATCTATGCCATATATTGTTGCATTTGGAAAATATTCCTCCCACATTTTTAATGAACAACCAGACTTTATTCCAATTTCTACAAATGTTTTTACATTATTTCTTATGTTTATGAAATACTTATCATAAATATCACAATATGTTTTATTTTTAAAAGTATGCTGAGACTTATCTGTGCCATGTTTTACACCTAATTGTTGTAGTAAAGACATATATATATATATATATATGTATTATTTTTTGTAAATAAACGCATTGAAAACGGACTGACAGATCTTATGTGATATAATCTGTTCATTAGTCCAACCTATCTTTTATTCTTACTTGATTTTTATATAATTTATACTAACTAATTATAGAATATCACTGAGCTAAGCTAATAAGCGTTTTCTAATTTGTACTCACAAAAATCGAAAATGGACATTTTTAAAA
>Ga0255759_10002868_pt1 | contig 15247 bp, 17 predicted proteins | sample 101ome_20_FD_179959 | JGI IMG/M metagenome (GOLD analysis project Ga0255759, IMG submission 179959) | Coastal salt marsh microbial communities from the Groves Creek Marsh, Skidaway Island, Georgia - 101404AT metaG (version 2) | ecosystem: Environmental > Aquatic > Marine > Intertidal zone >...
TGTTAGAACTATTTCCGGTGAAAAAATGGTATTACGAATCCTAGAAAAATCAGATGCCTTTGTATCTATGGAAAAAATTGGTCTTAATGAAGAAAACTTTAATTTACTTGATGGTTTAATTCAATCTACTTCAGGCATAGTATTAGTTTGTGGTCCTACAGGATCTGGAAAAACCTCTACCTTATATTCATGTCTATCTAAAATTAACACTTCAGAAAAAAACATTATTACAATTGAAGACCCTGTAGAATTTCATTTAGAAGGAATAAACCAAATTCCAGTAAATCCAAAAATTGGCGTGGATTTTGTATCCGGATTATCTGCAATAGTTAGACAAGATCCTGATGTTATAATGATCGGAGAAATTCGAGATATTGAAACCGCCGACATTGCTATTCAAGCGGCACTCACTGGTCATTTGGTATTTTCTACACTGCATACAAGAAGTGCTGCAGGAAGTGTAACTCGTTTGATAAATATGGGGGTACAGCCTTTTTTAATTAATAGCGCATTTTTAGGCGTTATTGGCCAGCGTCTTGTGCGTCATATTTGTACAAACTGCAAAAAAGAAGTTGGTTATGAAGAATTCAATACCATTAAGGAAAAATTATTAATAAAAAAATTAGTTGATGATTACGACAGCCCAAAAATTTATAAAGGGTCGGGATGTAAGTATTGTAATGAATCTGGTTATAAAGGGCGTTTAGGGATTTTTGAAATATTAACACTAAGTGAAGAATCTAGAGAATTAATAATTAATAAAGCAAGCTCTGAAAAAATTCGTGATGCTGCAATCAGAAATGGTATGAAAATAATGCTTGATGATGGTATAAATAAAATAATTCAAGGACAAACAACTGTTGAAGAAATTGTTCGTGTAATTGATGTTTAAACTCAATTAAAAAACGGCATATTTTAAATAGAAATTTACACTAAAAGGTTTGTCTTGTGAAAACATTCATTTACGTCTACAAAGGTCCCAATGCAAAAATTATTACAAAAAAAATTAAAGCAACAAACCTTCAACAAGCTGAAAACTTTTTAAAGAAAAAAAATATTGATGCTCTTTCATTAAAAGTTGAACGATCAAAGTTTTTAGAAGATCTAACAAAACCTCGTAGCGTAGAACCTGATGAATTAGTAGCTTTTTCACAATTATTTGCTGGATGTATTAAAACAGGCCTAAAAATAAAAGAAACATTACAATTACTATCTAAACAATTAAAAAACAGATTATTAACCGAAGCACTGGAAGATATCATCATTAAAATAGAAAGTGGAACATCCATATCCGATTCATTTGCAAAACATCCAAAAATTTTTCCAAAATATTATCCAATGGCATTAAAAGCTGGGGAAGCTTCTGGAAAACTAGCTGATGTACTGGAGTACATTTCTAATTACATAGAAAAAACAAACGCCTTAAGAAAACAAATTGTTGGAATTTTAACATACCCTCTAATTGTAAGTACTATTGGGATTGCAATGTTAAGTTTGATTTTAATTTTTGTTGCCCCAACATTTAAAAAAATATTTGCTACATCTAGTAAAGAGTTACCTCTTCCAACAAAAATACTATTTGGTTCTTCTGAATTTTTGGTAAATTACTATGACATAATAATTATCTTTATAATAGTATCTGCTTTAATAATTTACTTAATTAATAGATCCGAAAAGGGAAAACATGCCATACATAAAGCACTTTTTTTTATCCCCTTATCTGGTAGTATTTATAAACAAGTAAAATTATTAAAATTTTTAGGATGCTTTGAAATTTTAGTTAGTAATGATGTTCCGATAACTCAAGCATTAATAGTTTTAGAAGACGCCACAGAAAATTTAATTTTAAGAGATATTATTACAGAAATGAGAAAAGATGTTTCTCGTGGACTGCCACTTTCTGGACCATTAGTTGAAAACAAAAGTTATATTCCCACAATGATTTCATATACCATTTCTATGGGAGAAAAAGCAGGAAATCTTAGTGAATCGTTAACTAGAATTACAGGCTTTATTGATAAAGAATTAATTCATAACATGAAAAAATTATCATCACGAATTGATCCTTTAATTACATTCACACTAGGTATGATTGTTTTATTTATTGCCGTTTCAATTTACCTACCAATTTTTGATTTAATGATGCTCTAGAAGCAAAGGTTTTATTGACGTTCACTCTTTTTTCAGAAATACTTACACAACACATTAAATTAAAGATAGTTAAGAGGGCATATATGGAAGTAACGAATATTTCAAACAATGAGACATCATCTCAAGAAAATAAATCTGAAGAAGAAATTCGTTTAGATAAATTAACTAATATTCGAAAAAATTCTAAACATGCTTACAAATACTCATTTAATAAGTCAAATAAAACATCCGAAATTATAAAGGATTTTGATTCCTTAGACACAGGAGAATCCAATGACACTGTAATTTCTATTGCTGGACGATTAATGGCAAAGCGTAATCATGGAAAAGCATTTTTTGCAAATTTACAAGATGAATTTGGAATAATTCAGCTATATGCAAATTCTAATACTTTAGGAGAATCATTATTTAATGAAGTATTAACTTATGATGTTGGGGATATTATTGGAATTGAAGGAACACCATTCAAAACAAGACGGGGCGAATTAACAATTAATATTTCAAAGATAGAGTTATTAACAAAGTCTTTATTGCCCTTACCTGAAAAATATCATGGGCTACAAAATATCGAATTACGTTATAGACATCGTTATATCGATCTTATTTCTAACCCGCATGTTAAAGACATCTTTAAATTACGTTCTAAAGCAATTTCATTTATCCGTCAGTACCTTGAAAAACAGGAATTTATGGAAGTAGAAACGCCAGTTCTTCACAATATTTATGGAGGTGCTAATGCTAAGCCATTTAATACATTTCATAATGAATTAGAACAAAACTTATACTTAAGAATTGCTCTTGAGTTGCATTTAAAACGTTTAATCGTAGGCGGTTTTGAAAAAGTCTTTGAAATTGGCCGGGTATTTCGAAATGAAGGAATTTCTTATAAGCACAATCCGGAATATACATTATTAGAACTTTATCAAGCTTACACTGATTATAATAACATGATGGAATTAACTGAAAATCTTATTTCATCACTAGTTTTTAGCATTCATGGTTCCTACAAAATCACCTACAAGGAAACTGAAATTGATTTTAAACCTCCCTTCAAACGGATAAAGTTAGTTGAAGCAATCCAAGAAGCCTGCAACATAGATTGCACCGATTATGATGCATTAAAAACCAAAGCAAAAGAATTAAAATTATCTCTTCCAGAAGAAGCAACAAAAGGTCATATAATTATGGAACTTTATGATAGCTTGATAGAACCCACCCTGATGCAGCCTACATTCATCATTGATCATCCTTGGGAAACATCCCCTTTAGCAAAAAAACATCGTGATAATGATGCTCTCGTAGAGCGCTTTGAATTAATTATTCATGGTATGGAAATCGCAAATGCATTTTCAGAATTAAATGACCCCCACGATCAATATGAACGATTTGAAGATCAATTAAAAGCAAAAGAAAAAGGAATGGAAGATTCTCAAATGATGGATCTTGATTATATTCAAGCTCTTAAGCAAGGAATGCCGCCAACCGGTGGATTAGGTATTGGAATTGATCGTGTTGTGATGTTACTAACAAATACACCATCAATACGAGATGTATTGTTTTTTCCACACATGAGAGATAAATAAGAAGAGTTCATAATAGTTATTGTTGGATTTAAAAACACCAATTATAATTAAAAACACATGAGTAAATTCAAGCTATTTTTTACAGCATCCTTATTGGTACTTAGTACATTTATAATTATTAAAAAGGATATTAATTTAGGCCTAGACTTACAAGGAGGTATGCATTTAATTTTGCAGGCAAAATCTCCTAATGATCAACCATTAACAAGAGAGAGTGTTTTAGGAAGCATCGAAGTAATTCGAAATCGTATTGATTCTTTAGGACTAACAGAACCAAGTATTCGTATAAAAGGAAAAGATCAAATTTCAATAGAATTACCTGGAATTAAAAACCCAGAAGAAGCAAAAGAAATGATTGGAGATACCGCGTTACTTGAATTTGCTCTTGCTGAGTGGGCACCTCCTGGAATCGAAAACTTAACAAGAGAAAACCAAGAAATTTTAATTGGAAAAAACGGAAAATTAGCATTTTTAGATGATACGGATAGTCAAAATCAACCCATAAGACGCCCAATCATTTTAAAAGAAATTGCATTAACTGGAGGAGATTTAAATCAAGCAAGTCCAGGAACAGATCAATTTGGAAAACCTATTGTAAATCTCGATTTCAATCAAGAAGGTAGTAATAAATTTTATCAAGCAACAGCAAGAAGTATTAATAAACCCTTAGCAATATTACTAGACAAGCGAATCATATCTGCACCAAACGTTAACGAAGCAATTTCTGGAGGAAAAGCACAAATATCAGGTAGTTTTACGCCAACAGAAGTTAGCAATTTAGTAATTAAATTAAATGCAGGTGCCCTACCAGTACCAGTTGAAATAATTTCAGAAAAACAAATTGGTCCAACATTAGGTAGAGATTCAATAGAAAAAAGTAAATTAGCATTTCTTATCGGAATGTTATTAGTGGCATTGTACATGATTTTTATTTATAGAGGCCCAGGCTTATTAGCTAGTATTAGCTTAATTACATATATTATTTTAGCATTTTCTTTTTTTCAGCTCGTTGGTGCTACATTAACATTACCAGGGATTGCAGGGTTTATACTAACCATCGGTATGGCTGTAGATGCTAATGTTATTATCTTTGAAAGAATCAAAGAAGAACTTAATGATAAATTATCTTTAAAAGCGAGTATCTTAAATGGATTTAAACATGCCTATGTAACAATTTTAGATGCTAATATCACAACATTAATTGCAGCACTGGTACTTTTCTGGCTAGGCACAGGTACAATTAAAGGATTTGCGATTACATTAAGTATTGGTATCATCGTAAGTATGTTTTCAGCAATTACGATTACACAAGCACTACTACTTTTTATTTCACCCTTAAGTAAGTTTAAAAAAGGTTAAAAAAATGAAATCATCGTTTAAATTTGTTGAAAAAAAGAATTTTTGGTTAACCATAAGCCTGTGTATCATTTTAATTGGATTATCACTAATGGTTATGCGATTTTTTCAAAATCAACCTGTTCTAAATTATGGTATCGATTTTTTAGGCGGTAATACATTTCATCTAAAACTAAATGAAACAGTATCAATAGATACCAAGACAACAACCATAGCTGCAATTCGAACAGCATTAACTGAATTTAATTTAGAAAATAGCCAAATACAGTTTGTTAATCAAGATGAGGTTTATATAAAAACAATTGCTCTTGAAAAAAACCAAACATCACAGATACTTAATAGCATTCGCAATACACTTGGTGATTTTGAAGAATTAGAAAGAGATTTTATAGGGCCAAGTATTGGAAAATCTCTCCAAAAACAAGCGTTTCTAATTATTATTTTTGTATCAGCAGCGTTACTTCTTTATATTACGCTTCGTTTTCAATTAAGTTTTGGTTTAGCTGCGATTATTGCACTACTTCATGATGGTTTAATTATTTTTAGCGCTACATCAATTTTTAAATTAGAAGTTAATATAGCCTTTATAGCAGCTCTACTTACTATCTTAGGTTATTCTATCAATGATACCATTGTAATTTTTGATAGAATTAGAGAAAGAGTATCTAATACCACCAGTGATGAAATTGTTGAATTAACAAATATATCATTAAACGAAACACTAAAACGCACATTAAATACATCTGTTACAACACTATTAGTAATTATTACCTTAATTATATTTGGCGGCAGAACTATTCAAGAATTTTGTATTATATTAGCTATAGGAATTATAACAGGAACATATTCATCGCTTTGTATTGCAAGCCCAATTTTAGCAAAGTTATATAAAAAGTCTCCTGCTTAATTACTTGTAATTAAACTATTCGTTCTGCTCAGTTTCTTCTAATCGATTCTTTACTTGTAAACGCTTTAATATGACGTTTTTCAACAGAACTTAACTAGATATAAAACTACCTATTTTACGAAACTTCGAATAACGATCTTGTATAAGTGATTCTGGTGTCTTTTTAAGCAAGCTCTTTATCTCTGAAATCAACTTTTTCTTCATTGATACAGCTGTAGCTTCCCAATTGTTATGAGATCCACCAAGCGGTTCATCGATAATTCCGTCAGCTACACCTAATTTAACAACATCTGGAGCTGTTAATTTTAAGCTTTTTGAAGCATCTTCTGACTTTTTAGCATCTCTAAATAAAATAGAAGCACATCCTTCAGGGGATATTACAGAATAAACAGAAAACTGCATCATGTATATAGAATCTGATACCCCAATAGCCAATGCACCTCCAGAACCGCCTTCCCCTATAACAAAACTTACTATAGGAACACGTACACCCACCATCTCTCTTAGATTACGAGCAATCGCTTCAGCCTGGCCTCTCTCTTCAGCTTCAATACCTGGATAGGCTCCTGGCGTATCAATAAATGTAACGATCGGAATTCCAAATTTCTCTGCAAGCTTCATTAATCTTAACGCTTTTCTATAGCCTTCAGGATGAGGCATACCAAAATTTCGATAAATATTTTCTTTCGTATCATGTCCTTTTTGATGTCCAATCAACATGATGCGCTGATTCCCTATCATACCAATACCCCCAACGATTGAAGGATCATCTCGATATAAGCGATCACCATAAAGCTGGGTGAAATTATCACAAATTAAACGTGCTAAACTTGTTGTGTCTGGCCTACTAGGATGTCGTGCTATTTGTACTATTTGATGAGGCGTTAAATCAGAAAAAATATCTTTTTTTAATGCTTCAGCACGTTTTTCAATTTTACTAATCTCTTCTTCTAAATCAATCTTTCCATCTTTGGATAAAAGTTTTAGTTGGTCAATTTTCTCATATAACTCTTTAATTGGTTGCTCAAATTCTAATAACTTAGCCATAACTTTCCTTATTATAATCTAATATAGTAACAATATTTGTAAGCATACTTCTTAAATTTTTCCGCTCAACGACCCTATCTACCATGCCATGCTCTAATAAAAACTCAGCACGCTGAAACCCAGGTGGCAACTTTTGCTTAATAGTCTGTTCAATAACCCTTGGTCCTGCAAACGAAATTAACGCTCCAGGCTCAGCAATCTGAACATCCCCCAACATTGCAAAACTTGCCGAAGTACCCCCTGTGGTTGGATCACATAACACGGATATATAAAGTACTCTTTCTTGATTAAGACGAGACAAGGCAGCAGATGTTTTAGCCATTTGCATCAGACTAACAATACCTTCTTGCATTCGCGCTCCCCCAGACATCGTAAAGACAATAAGTGGATTTTTATCTTCAACAGAGCGTTCAATTAAACGTGTTAATTTTTCACCTACAACAGCCCCCATAGACCCTCCCATATATGAAAAGTCCATAATTCCAACATTTACAGGTCTACCCGCTAACGTTGCTGTTCCTGTAACAATAGCTTCAAATTTATCTGTTTTTTTCTTTGTTTTTTGAATACGTTTTTTATAAGGCTCTGTATCAACAAAATCTAAAAAGTCCTGTGGCTCTAAATCTTCATCATATTCCTTAAACGAATTTGGATCGAATGTATAATCAAGCCTCTGCTTTGGAGATATTCTAAAGTGATGTTTGCACGAAGTACAAACCATAAAACTATTCTCTAGGTCTTTTTTAAACGCAACCTCAGAACAACTTGGACATTTGACCCAAAGATTGCCTGGAATGTTAAGTTTATCTGAAGACTTAACTTTTTTCTGTTTCTTTTCAAACCAATCTAATATTGACATACGCAAAACTATATCTGTAAAATCCTTTAGGCTAGTTTAAAAAATTATATAGCAGAAGTCAATCTAAAAAGAGGTACAAATGGCAAATAAAAAAGCAGCGAAAAAAGATATATTAACAAATAAACGAAATAAAATTAGAAATTCTCATTTTAAATCGTTGATGAAAACACGCATCAAAAAGGCTGAACAAGCTCTTGAATCAAATGATAAAGAAACAGTTTCAATTGTAAGATTAGCCCTAAAACAAATTGATAAGACTGCTAGTAAAGGTATTATCCACAAAAACGTTGCTGCAAGAAAAAAATCAAATCTTGCAAAGAAATTAAATACTGCTACTGCATAATTGAAATTTAGTTCATTTTTACTATTAGTTTTTTTTTCTTTTACCCCGCAGTTAATTAGTAATACTTCAAATCTAGAATACCCGAAAGTCAAAGCATGTTATCGATTATTTACATGCTTTGAGCTTGAACATGCAAACACACCAAAACATCGTAACCGCGGACTAATGTTTAGAGAATCTATTGATAAAAAAAAAGGAATGTTATTTTCTTGGGAAAGACCTCGATTTATAAACATGTGGATGAAAAACACTCAAATTTCATTAGATATGATTTGGTTAAATTCAGAACAAGAAATACTTTGTCTTAAAAAAAACACAAAGCCCTTTGATTTAACTCCCATAGGATGTAATCAAAAAGCTATTTATGTTATTGAACTTAATGCAGGTTCAATTAAAAAATATCAAATTAAAAAAGGTAAACGATTTCGTTTTAAATCTATTTCTGAGCTGCAATAACATCAATTTCAACTAAATATCCTTTGGGCAAATTTTTAGTTGGAACAGCGGATCGTGCAGGTTTATGATCTCCAAAAAAAGACGCATATACTTCATTAACCTGGGCCCAAATTGAAATATCCGATATATATACCGTAGCTTTTAAAACAAGGGATTTATCACTGTTAGCAGCTTCTAAAACTGCTTGTAAATTTTTTAACGTTTGTAATGTTTGATCTTCTACAGTTTCTAAAAATCGACTTTCATCTTGAGGATCAATAGGTAATTGCCCTGCAACATAAACCAACCCATTATGAACAACTGCTTGAGAATAGTGACCTAAAGGCTTTGATGCTAACTCTGTTGATATTATTTCCATTATCTATAACTCCTAATTAAAAAAACTAGTATACACTATTATAATTCTGAATTCTAATTATAGACCGATACCTTAAAAATAATTATAGTATTACCATGGCAAAAAACCATCAATCACTATGCTTTATTGGAATGTCTGGGATCGGCAAGTCTTCTTTTGGAAGTTATTTAGCAAAAAAATTTAATCGTCCTTTTATTGATACTGATAATATTATTGAAAAAAAGTTATCATCATCAATCAAGGCTTATATCGAAAAAACCTCTGAAAATGATTTTTTAACCCAGGAAGAAGTCATTATTTTAGCTATGACGATCCCCGAAAATAGTATTATTGCTACCGGAGGAAGTGTAATTTACAGCGAAAAAGTTATGACATACTTAAAAAAACAATGCACCCTAGTCTATTTAAGCGATTCTTTAGAAAATATCAAAAACAGAATTTCTAACTATGATACTAGAGGTGTAATCATGAATAACAACAAAACCTTAGAAGCAGTTTACAATGAACGCAAACCTTTATATGAAAAATGGCAAGACATAACTATTGTTTATCCGTCTCCTTTTTCAGCTAACGCAATTATATCAGCCATAGAAACAGAAATCATAGGAATATCAAATCATGAATCATAAAACAATCGCTCAATCAATTACATTTCATGGCATAGGAATTCATTCTGGCCAAGAAATAACCATGACATGCAATCCTTCAACTGATGGAACAATTACTGTAACAAATACTAAAGATAATGCCTCTCTAATACTTGACTTAGATACACTAGCCGAAAGTCATCATAGAGCCACGGTTTTTCAAAATAACAAAACCTATCTAAGTACTCCTGAACATTTTTTATCCGCATGTGCTGCATATCAAATAACAAGTTTAGCTATAGATATTTCCAGCAATGAAATGCCAATTTTAGATGGAAGTGCTATCGATTTTTGCAAAGCATTTGAGTCTATTGAAATTATTGATGTTCCAAATACATCATTATCCCCCATTGTTATTACGGAACCTCTCACTATATGGCATGAAACAGCATGTATTATTGCAACACCTGCACAATCCAGTATCTTTAGCTACTATCTTTCTTACGATCATCCTATGATTAAATCACAGTCTCATACAATAAAACTTACATCGCAAAGCTTTATGAAAGAGATCGCTCCTGCCCGAACTTATGGATTTAAACACGAAATTGACTCGTTAATCAAACAAGGATTAGCCAAAGGAGGAAGTCTTGATAATGCCTTGATTATTGATGAAAATTGCTATATCAACGAGCCCCGTTTTGATAACGAATGTGCTCGTCATAAATTACTTGATTTAATTGGTGATTGTTGGATTCTTAATCGCCCAATTATTGGCCATGTCACCGGCATTACTTCAGGGCATCATCTAAATCACTTGTTTACAAAAGCATTAGCTCAGTCGCTCAAATAAACGTTATTTAGAATCCTTAATCGATTTAATTAAGCGAAATACTTCTTTTGAAAATTCTTTATCTTCAAAAAGCTTTGCTTTCATATCTTCGATCATTTCCATATCTTTTTTTGTGATTTTTTCGCCAACAACCCCTTCAAGCTTTAAAATTAATAATAAATGAGCCGCAACTAACTCAGAATAATTATTTGTTAGATGTGGCATTAATTTTTTATATAGTGTCTCAAATTGAATGTTTTTTTCAGCTTGAGTTGGCTCAAGCAAAGCATCTAAATCACTATCTATATCAACATCGTTATCCATAGTTTACCCTCTTAATAAACGAGTAATAGATTACAAAACATGTGTTAAAAAATAACCGTATCAAATGAATCTAATATTAATTTAATTGAATCAGAATTAATTGAATAAAATACTTTTCTACCTTCTTTTCTAGATTGAGTAATACCTGCTTTTTTTAACATATTTAAATGATGGGATGTAGTAGATTGCTCTAAATAAAAATGCCTTTCAATATCTTGAGCAAACATTTCACCATTCTTTTTTAGAAGTTTGACAATTTCAATACGCTCTTCATTAGCTAAGGCCTTAAAAAACTTGATATATGTATCATTATTAATCATAAACTATCAAACCTAAGATATTTTTTTAAAGCATCAGGAACACGTATACTTCCGTCCGCTTGTTGATAATTTTCTAAAATAGCTGCTAACGTTCTACCTACAGCTAATCCAGAGCCATTAAGCGTATGGACATAACTAACATTATCTCCATTTTTCTGCTTATATCTTATCATAGACCTACGGGCTTGAAAATCAAGAAAATTAGAACATGATGAGATCTCTCTGTAACAATTTTGTGAAGGAAACCAGACGTCAAGATCATAGGTTTGAGCTGAACTAAATCCTAAATCTCCCGTACATAAATGCATAACACGATACGGTAATTGCAATAACTGCAAGATTTTTTCAGCATGCTGACGCAATTTAATTAACTGCTCATGAGATTGCTCTGGATCTACAAGATGCACTAACTCTACTTTATTAAATTGATGTTGCCGAATAATCCCTTTAACATCTTTGCCATACGATCCAGCCTCTTTACGAAAACATGGCGTCGCAGCAGTAATACAAATTGGCAGCTGCTCTGCAGGAATTATCGAATCTTGAAACAAATTTGTAAGTTGTACCTCTGCTGTCGGAGATAACCAATAATCTGTTTCTGATAACTGAAATAAATCTCCAGAAAATTTAGGTAACTGCCCCGTTCCATACAACGATTGTGAATTAACTATCGCAGGAACCTGAACTTCGTGATAACCATGATGTTCCGTATGAGTATCAAGCATAAAATTAAGCAATGCCCGCTCTAACTGAGCGCCCTTATCATGCGCTACAACAAATCGCGATCCCGTAAGAGTTGATGCCTGATCAAAATTTAAAAGCCCTCGACTAACGCCTATCTCATCATGAGATTTTGGCTGAAACGAAAATGTTGGTATTTCACCAACCGTTTCAACAAGCACATTATCTTCATCTGATTTTCCCACAGGAACATCTGCTAACGGTATATTTGGTAATTGACGCGCATGGTGTTGAGCTTCTTGCTCTAAACGTGTGACAGCATCTTGCTTTTCTTTGATTAAATTTGATAATTCTTTTAAAGAAGTCAACTGCTCGGGGGTTGGTTTTCCTTTTGGCGTTAATGTATTACGCTGCATTTTTAACGTATCAATGTCTTGTAAAGCATCTCTCCAAGCTTTATCTGCTTGAATAAATAAATCTAAAATTACACCATCATCCCCACGATGTGCTAATGCTTGTTTCACATTATCTGGAGTATCCCGAATTACTTTTGCATCTATCATAAAATCAATCCTTTAGGGTAAGATCCCAAAAACTTATAATATAAACATTCATTTTTTATCTTTGCTAAACAATCTGAAACAACAGTATCCAAGCAATGGCCATCACAATCTACAAAAAATAAATATTCGCCAAACTCACGCGTTGTTGGCTTTGATGATATTCGTGTTAAATTAATAGCCTCTTTTGCTAATAACGATAAAATAGTACATAAACTGCCTGGCTTATCTTTGTGCGTAGAAAATACAAAACTAGTTTTATCTGAACCTGAAATTGGATATTGATCTTTTGAAATTAAAACAAAGCGGGTTTGATTACTATCATCATCATGAACATCCTCTTGTAATACGTGTAAATTAAATAACGGTGCTGCCCCTGCATAACCCAAACAGGCAGACCCATAAGGGGACTCTTTAACCTTTTCAGCAGCTACCCCATTGGATGGAACAAAGACAAGCTCTACATCCGGTAATTGCTCATGTAAAAATCGACTGCATTGTCGTGTTGATTGTTCATGAGCATACACCACCTTAATTTCTTGTAAATTACAGCTATTTGCTACCATCAATGACTGCTTAATCGGAAACAAAATTTCATCTGAAATAAAATAAGAATCATCTAACTGATTTAACCCTGCAAACGCAGCAAAAACCTCGCCCCCACGCGAATTTTCAATAGGAATAAACACTTTTGAAATTTTCTTAACAGCCAATGCCTCAAACAAAGCATAAATACTCGGATAAGGCTCCAAATCATCTTTTTCAGGGTAAGTTTTCATAAATTCAAGCAATGCTGCTTGAGTAAACGTTCCTACAGGCCCTAAATATCCAATCATTAAACCAAATGATCCAACAATGGATACAAAGGAAATTCAGCCGTTAATGCCTGAACACTTCGCTTAACATCATTGTAAACTGTTTTGTCATTTGGATTAGATAAAATATCGGCAATCATATGTGCAATAAGACTCATTTCTTTTTCTTTCATACCACGAGTGGTAACTGAAGATGTTCCAATACGAATTCCCGATGTAACAAACGGACTTTCAGGATCATATGGAATTGCATTTTTATTTAATGTAATTCCTACAGATTCTAGTAATTCTTCAGCCTTCTTTCCCGTTAATGATTTTGGCTGTAAATCAACAAGAACAAGATGATTACTTGAACCACCAGAAACAATTCGAAACCCTTTCTCAATTAATATCTGAGAAATTACTTTCGTATTTGCAACAATCTGTTCTTGATATACTTTAAAAGAATCTGATAGTGCTTCTTTGAATGCTACAGCTTTAGCTGCAATTACATGCATTAATGGACCGCCCTGAGTGCCTGGAAATACAGCTTTGTCTATTTGCTTAGCAAACTCTTGTTTACATAAAATCAAACCTCCACGAGGGCCTCGTAATGTTTTATGTGTTGTTGTTGTAACCACATCTGCATACGGAACCGGACTTGGATGCAAGCCTGCTGCTACTAACCCTGCAATATGGGCCATATCAACTAAAAAGTAGGCCCCAACAGCTTTAGCAATTTCACTAATACGCTCAAAATCAATAATTCGAGAATATGCTGAAGCTCCAGCAATAATCATCTTTGGATTATGAGTACGTGCTAATTCCTCTAATTCATCATAATTTATTCGTTCTTTTTCTTTATCAACACCATACTCAATTACATTATAATGTTTACCAGAAATATTTACCGGACATCCATGAGATAAATGACCTCCATGAGCAAGACTCATGCCCATAATGGTATCCCCAGGATTTAATAAGGCAAAAAATACTGCCAAATTTGCTTGAGCTCCTGAATGTGGTTGCACATTGGCATGCTCTGCAGAAAAAAGTTTTTTTGCACGATCAATAGCTAACTGCTCTATCTTATCAACGTACTCACATCCACCATAATAACGCTTGGAAGGTAATCCCTCAGCGTATTTATTGGTAAGCCAAGACCCTTGAGCCTGCATTACAGCTAACGATGTAAAGTTCTCAGAAGCAATTAACTCAATTGTATTTTGCTGACGACGAAGCTCTTCCAAACAAATATGATAGGTTTCTTGATCTGTTTGTTTTAACTCATCTAAATAAGCATCTGTTTTAATATCAAACTCCATAAAATCTCCTCTAAAGCAATTTAAGCCATGCCTAAATTAAAAGTCAGTGTTACCAGTTTACCACCCCAGCCTAGTCATAACAACTAAATAAAGTAGAAATTACAGCATTAATTAATCAAAAAACTGTAACTATTTTTTAAATAGTATTTTATGAAAAACACTTAGATTTATCTGTCTAATTACCTATGTATATTTTTTGTCTCCAGTGTTGTATCTAGCGTTGTCTCTAGTTTGATTTGTTTGATATTAGCTATCACCTGTCAAAGATATAGATTGGATTTAAATAGTTTTAGAAACGACAATTTGACACAAAAAATTAAAATAAACTATTATGAAAAAATGATTTTTAAGAACTCAAAAATTCCACGTTGGATAACTGCTTTACAAATATTACTAACTCTAATAATGTTACAACAAGCATTTATCTTCACCTTTGATCATCAGAGTGTCTTAGCTTCCGGTATAACACTTTCAGGAATTGCAGATTTAAATCTCTTTTATGAATTTGCAAGTCGAACCTTTGTAATGGCTATCATTTCATTGTTTGCCATAATTACTCAGAACCCCCACTATTTCTTAGTTGTTTTGCTTACCAATATACTTCGTGAAGGTTTCGAAACAATTATCGATCCGCTATTTCCATTAACAAATGCCCCCATGTCACCTACAGGTGATTTTATACTACATGTAATTATTGTCTTGATTGAGCTATGGGCTTTTATAACTGTATTTAAAATTATTAGAAATTTAAATAAACCTTAGCT
>Ga0255759_10002869_pt1 | contig 15246 bp, 17 predicted proteins | sample 101ome_20_FD_179959 | JGI IMG/M metagenome (GOLD analysis project Ga0255759, IMG submission 179959) | Coastal salt marsh microbial communities from the Groves Creek Marsh, Skidaway Island, Georgia - 101404AT metaG (version 2) | ecosystem: Environmental > Aquatic > Marine > Intertidal zone >...
AGTCGCAGAGACACCAGATGCTCTAGCTGCTGTAATTGGGCATGAAATTGCTCATCTAACAGAAGACCATGTTTTTGAGCGTGCTCAGCGACATTTGGCGGGCGAAGCTATAAATATATTAGGATCAGCTGCTACTGGGCTTTATAACACCACTAGAACTGCAACAGCACTTGCTTTTACCTTGCCATACAGTAGATTACAAGAAACTGAGGCAGATATTACAGGTTTAAGATATATGTCTGAAGCTGGTTTTGATCCAAGAAGTACCATAGATTTATGGAAAAATATGTCAGAATTACAAGGATCAAATAGGTCTGAAATGGCCTCTACACATCCTTCTGACTCTAGAAGACTTGGTGATCTAGTTTTAAACATGACTGACTCTTTAATTGCGTATAATGGCGCTCCTACCCGAGCAAATAGCTGCCTTATAAATTAATTAGCTTTCTATAGTTACCTAGCAAATCAATAAGAAAAAGTTCTTCGTTGATATTTTGTCTCTTCGATCTTGAATAAGAATTAATTGATTCTTCTATTGCTTTGCTTTGTTCTAATCTTTGATCAGTAATATTTTCATGTAATAGTGTATTTAATAGCTGCTTGTATATTTTATTGATTAGGACTTGACATAAATCATGAGATAGAACTTTATCAACAATTTTTAGAATATTTTTTTCCATTATTTTAATATCTAGTAAGATCATTTCTAAGATATCGAGTCTTTGTTCGCATTCTTCAATACCTAATTGTGCAATTTTTAGAAGGTTGCTTTCGAAACAATCTAAGAGATCAGATTTTATATTTAATAAATCTAAATCCTTTTTTTGTATCTTATATGAAATACATCTGCTAATAATTGTTGGTGCTAGATATGTATTTGAGTTTTGAAGTAAAAAGAAATAGGTATTATCAGTTGGTTCTTCAAGTGTTTTTAATAGCGAATTTTGTGCTTCAATTGTGAGATTATCTATATAAGAAATTATAACCGCATGATTTTGAGAATTACTTTTTGTTAAGGCAATATCAAACCTAAGCTTTCTAATTTGCTCAATAGATATGAGGTCTGACTTTTCACTTTCTGATTGTATATAAGTAATATTTGCAAAATTATATTTACAGCTATTGAAGGGGTCCAGATTGGTAACATTAATATCATTAGATATATTAGGTTCAATGTAATTTTGGCTTGTAATAAATTGTGCAATTGCAAATGTAAGATTATTTTTCCCCCCACCCTTTGCTGATGTTATTAAATTTGCATGATGAAGTTTGTCATCTTTATAAGCTTTGATGAGGTAATCAAAGGTTTTTTCATTAGATTTTAATAAATTAAAGTTCACTGTTTAAATTAATGCCTCCAGATATGAATTGATTTCAGCATTAACATTTTCAATTGATTGGGATGCATTAATAATTTTTATTCGTTCCTTATTGGCATTTGCTAACTTTAAGTATCCTTCTCTGATTTTATGATAAAAAGAGTCATCCTCTCTTTCAAAGTAATCTAATGTGCGATCCTTCATGCGCTTTCTCGATAAGTCAATTTCGCTGTCAAGTAAAAATGTCATATGTGGTTTAAAATCATTAACGATAGTTCTTTCTAATGTTTCTATAACTTCAATATTTAACCCTTTTGCATAACCTTGATAAGCATATGTTGCATCTGTGAATCTATCAGAAATTACCCAAATTCCATTTTCAATTGATGGCCGTATTATGTGATCAACATGATAAGCTCTTGCTGCAAACATTAAAGAAGCTTCGGTAGTAAGGTCTAATTGGTCATGCTCTCCATATAAAATCCAATTTCTTATCATTTCACCTATTTCAGTGCCACCAGGCTCTCTGGTTAATTTTACTTGCAGTCTCTTTTCCTTAAGAAATTCATAAATCAGAGAAATTTGTGTTGATTTTCCAACCCCATCTCCGCCCTCAACAGTTATAAATTTTCCTTTAGTCATTAGCTATTCTGTTTCTATAAATTTCTACTGCCCTATTATGATCATCATTATTGCTGGTAAAAATATGCCTTCCATCATTTAAGCCAGTAGCAACAAAATATAAATAGTCTGATTCATCAGGGTTTAAAGCTGCATGAATTGAAGTTTCTGAAGGTAGGCATATTGGGGTCGGTGGAAGCCCATTAATGACATAAGTATTAAATTCATTATTATTAATTAAGTCATCATAGGTTAATTGTTCAGTAAAACTCTTATTAATACCGTAATAAACCGTAGGATCCATTTGTAATTTCATACCTAAATTTAACCTTCTATGAATTACACCAGAAATAATTCGTTTTTCGTCTTCTACACCTGCCTCTTTTTCTATTATTGATGCAATGATTAATGCTTCATAGGGAGTTTCAATCGATAAGTTATGAGCTCTATTTTTCCATAGTAGTGACAATTTATTAACCATGATCTCATTTGATTGCAAAAGAATTTCCAAAGCAGAAGTATTTATCGCATAAAAAAAAGTTTCAGGGAAAAATAGTCCTTCTAAAGATTCAGTTTCTAAGTCTTGATTGATTTCATTTTTAAGTGCTTCAATGCTCAAACTTTCTTTATTTAATAGATCATTTTCGTTAATAGAAGTTAATAGTTCATTAAAAGTTGATCCTTCTTGAATTCGGAATCTATACAGATACTGATTAGAGCTTACAAAATCATTCAGGATGCTAATAATAGAGCTAGTAGTCCCAAACGAATAGCTACCTGCTTTAATGTTTTGAGCAAAATTAAGAAATCTGGCGGTTAATATAAAAGGAAGCTTATACCTTAATATCTCATTTTCAATTAGTTCATCTGCAATTGAATAGATATTATCACCAAGCTCAATCTCAATAATTATTGATTGACTCACATTTAGTGGCTTATTTAGATAAATATAAGCAACAAGGCTTGAAGTGATTAGCAATCCAGACAAGATGGTAACTATTGTGATCAGTAAGGTCTTGGGCATTTACCCATTATAACCAACTTAATAGGTATTGATTTATTTCATCGGTTTCTATTAAAAAGGCGTCATGACCATGACTAAAATCCATAATTTTAAGGTCTGCACTAGGTATATGATTTGCTAAGAATTCTTGCTCTTGGGGAGGATATAAAATATCTGATTTTATGCCTATTACCAAAGCATCTTGAGTGAAGTTTTTCAAAACTGCTTCACAATTATTGGCTCCTCGAGATAAATCATGGGTATCCATTGAGTCTAATAACGCAAGATAACAATTAGCATCAAATCTATCATTGAAAATATCATGATGATGCATCAGATAAGATGAAACATCATAAATATCGTCAGTTTTATTTCTTTTGAATCTATCTTGAAAGGAGCTTTGGGATCGATATGAAATAAGTGCTGTTTGTCTTGCTAACCCAAGCCCCTTGTTTGGAGGGTTTTCAAAAGAGTAGAAACCATTACTCCAGTTCGGATCATTCATAATCACCTGCCTCTGAATATCACTCCAAGCGATACACCAAGGAGAATGCCATGCCCCCACTCCTATTGGAATGATTTTAGAGATATATTCTCTAAATTGATTGGCCCATTCGAGTGTTTGCATACCGCCGAGGGAACCCCCTATTGCACAGAAAACTTTGTTGATACCCAATTGATCTAAAACAAGCTTATGAGCTTTAACATTATCTCTAATTGTTGGAACAGGAAATTTTGAGTTAAGGGGTGTATTTGTATCACCATTAATTTTCGTGATGGGTGAGAAACTTCCGTAAGGTGAGCCAAGTACATTAAAACAAATAATAAAGTATTTATTAGTATCTAGGCCCTTATTTGGTCCTAATATATCAGACCACCACTCGTTTACGAGAGTATTACTGGTCAAAGAATGACAAACGACTATTACGTTGTCTGCTGTATCATTCAACTTTCCCCACGTGGAATAAGCAATAGGTATATTCCTAAAAGAATGGCCAGATTCAAAAGTGTATGAATCCAGATAATGAGTATTAATCACTTTATTTGTCTAAAAGAGTATTAAGCTTCTAGGGCCTGCTTGATGTCATTAATAATATCTTCTTTATCTTCTATACCAACACTCAATCTTACAAGACCAGGAGTAATGCCTGCGGCTAATTGCTGTTCTGAAGTTAGTTGAGAATGAGTAGTAGATGCAGAATGGATAGCAAGACTTTTAGCATCACCGACATTAGCTAGATGGCTAAATAGTTTTAAACTTTCAATAAACTTGGTCCCCGCTTCTAAGCCTCCTTTAATCTCAAAGACTACCATTGGTCCACCAAGACCATTTAAATATTTTTTATTTAAATCGACTTGAAAGTCATGCAAGCCAGGATATTTGACCCAATCGACTTTATCACTTGAATTTAAATATTCAGCGACAGCTTTAGCATTTTCACAATGCTTTTTCATTCTAAGTGGGAGCGTTTCAATACCTTGGGCAAATTGCCATGCATTATCAGGAGAGATAGCAGCACCTAGATTTCTCAAAGGGATTACTCGCATCCTTATTAAATAAGCTACTGGAGCTAAAATATCGGGTAAATCATAAGCCCATCTGACGCCATGATAGCTAGACTCAGGTTGTACCATCAGTGGGAATTTATCACTTTGCCAATCAAATTTACCTGAATCAATAACAATGCCACCAATACCGCTTCCATGGCCACCCATCCACTTAGTAAGCGAATTAATGACTATATCGGCACCATGTTCAATAGGTCTTTGGAGTACTGGGGTGGTAAATGTTGCATCAACAATTAATGGAATTCCATACTTGTGAGCAATATTACTAATTCCCTCTATATCTGCAATATCACATGCAGGGTTGGAGAGCGTTTCACAAAAAACTGCTTTAGTTTTATCATTAATTGCTTGATCAATTTCAACAAGATTATTCGAATTTACAAAATTAACCTTTATCCCAAATTGCGGAAGAATGTCATTAAACATGGTAAATGTTCCGCCGTAAAGGTTAGCTGCAGATACAATTTCATCTCCAGCTTGAGCAATATTGATAATGCTATTAAAAATAGCACTGGTACCTGATGCAAATGCCAAAGCAGCGGCACCTCCTTCAATGGCAGCAACCCTCTGCTCAAGTGCATCTTGGGTAGGATTCATAAGACGAGTATAAATATTACCTAATTCTCTTAATGCAAATAAGTTTGCAGCATGTTCAGTACTGTTAAAAACGTATGCTGCCGTTCTATATAGAGGTATGGCACGGGCATTTGTTGTTGGATCAGGATTTGCACCTGCATGTATACAAAGTGTATCTAATTTCATTTTTTTCTCCTAAAAACAAATAAATCCTAACTTATTTCAGTTTTATATAAATAAAAAATAAGTATAAGAAAATAATTTATAGTACTAACTAGACCTTTTTAAAGATTAAAGATCCATTGGTTCCGCCAAAACCAAAAGAGTTACTCAGCACATACTCTAATTTCTTTTGTACAGGATTGATTGGCGTATAGTTTAAGTCACATCCCTCTCCTGGATTTTCAAGATTGGCTGTAGGCGGAATAAGTTGATCCTTTAATGCGAGAATACTAAATATAGCCTCTACTGCGCCTGCGGCACCTAAGGTATGGCCAGTTGTTGATTTTGTTGAACTTATATGAAGTTTATATGCATGGTCACCAAAAGTCTTTTTAACAGCAACCGTTTCAGCCAAATCACCAAGAGGCGTTGATGTTCCATGTGCATTAATGTAGTCAATATCTTCCTTATTGATACCCGCGTCATTCAAAGCATTATGCATACAAGCAGATGCACCTCTTCCATCGTCACACGGGGCTGTAATATGATTTGCATCGCCCGACATTCCAATGCCCACTAATTCTGCATAAATATTAGCACCTCTAGAAACTGCATAGTCATAATCCTCAAGAACTATTGCACCAGCACCATCACTGAGGACAAACCCATCTCGATCTTTATCCCAGGGCCTACTGGCATGGGTTGGGTCGTCATTACGAGTTGAGAGTGCTCTAGCTGCACAGAATCCACCAATACCAAGAGGAGTAGTCGCAAACTCCGCACCACCAGCAATCATAACTTTTGCATCTCCAGATTGGATTAACCGTGCCGACAATGCAATACAATGAGCTGAGGTAGCACATGCTGAGACTAGAGATAAGTTGGGCCCTGTAAATCCGTATTCAATTGAAATATGACCAGAGATCATATTGACAATACTACCTGGAACAAAATACGGAGAAATCTTTCTTGGGCCAGAATTTAAAAACTTTTCATAATTGTTTTCAATGGTATAAAGACCACCAATGCCTGCACCCATCATGACGCCAACGCCATCTGTATCTTTTTCTATACCCGCATTAGCAATAGCATCTTTTGCAGATGCGATTCCATAATGAATAAATGGATCAGAGCGTCTTGCTTCTTTTGGATCCAAATACTTCTCAATTTCAAAATTCTTAATTTGTCCTGCAATTTGAGAGGAAAAACGATCACAATCAAATGAAACTAATGGAGTAATACCTGATACCCCATTAGAGACATTCTTCCAAGATTCCTCAATAGAATTACCAGTGGGCGCAATAATACCTAAACCGGTAACAGCAATACGTCTTTTTGTCATTGATTTGTAGATTTAGCTTTTATGAGAAACTACATAATCAATTGCATTCTGAACAGTAGTTATTTTTTCAGCTTCTTCGTCAGGTATTTCTGTATCAAATTCTTCCTCAAGAGCCATGACTAATTCAACTGTATCAAGAGAGTCAGCACCAAGATCATCAACAAAGCTTGCTTCATTCTTGACCTCATCAATACCAACACTTAGCTGTTCTGCAATTATCGTTTTTACTTGATTTTCAATATCACTCATAAGATTCCCCCATAGGGTTAATATAGTAGTCTTTTGACTGCGTATATTATAGTTTGAACTTATACACAGTGCTAGCCAAACATTAAATTAAAAAAAATATAACAATTTCAATAACTTGCATGCTAACTCATAAACATACCACCGTTCACATGGATCGTTTCTCCGGTGATATAAGAGGCCAAATCAGAAGATAAGAAAAGCGTACTAGAGACAACATCATCAATGGTGCCTAGTCTTTTTAGTGGGATTGATTTTAACAAATTTTCAATTTGATTATCATCAAGTTTGTTTGTCATATCCGTTTGTATAAATCCTGGGGATATAGCATTAACAGTAATATTTCTTGATCCCACTTCTCTAGCCAAGGATTTAGTAAGACCAATAAGACCCGCTTTTGAAGCTGAATAGTTTACTTGACCAGGATTTCCAGTATGACCAATTACCGAAGAAATAGTTATGATTCTCCCAAATTTGTATTTGATCATTTGTTTTACAGCATTTTTAATCATGTAAAAAGTACCAGATAAATTTGTATTTATGACGCTATCCCATTCTTCATCAGACATTCTAAGAATTAAATTATCTTGGGTTATCCCACCATTATTAATCAAGATGTGTGGCATTAACTCCTTATCTGATAAATGGGTAAATAAATTTTTGATCGAATCTTTACTATTGAGATTTAAAGTGAGCGCATAAAGATTTGGATTCGTATTTTGTTTTATTTTATTAACAGATTCATCGCTGGTACCCGTTGCCACAACCTTAGCGCCATAATTTAAAAATCTATCAATGATTCCAGCACCGATACCTCGAGATGCACCTGTTACTAAAACATTTTTATCCTGGAAATTAAAATTCATAAATTAGATTATATCTAATCGCTTACATGCTTGAAATGAGATTATCCATTCTCTTTATGCAATCTTGCAGTATATTTGCCTCAGGGAGCAAGGTGATTCTAAATGCATTGTTATTTGGATAGTTAAAACTTGTGCCAGGAGCTACAAGGATATGCTCATCCTCAAGAAGTTTTAAAGCAAATTCTTTATCATCAAATATTGGCTTATTTACATCAATAAAAGCATACATGGCTCCTTGGGGGTTAATCATTTGCATATTTAATGACTGATCTACAGCATCAATGACAGCACGTCTTGATTTGTAGAGCCTACCGTCTTTTGCGGTTAATTGGTCAATGCTTTGAGTTCCACCAAGGGCAGTCTGTACAGCCCATTGTCCAGGTACATTGCTACAAAGTCTAAGTGCAGCTAAGAGCTCCATCGAGTTTAAAAGATCAGATGTGTTCTCAAGAGATCCTGTGAAGCTTACCCAACCTACTCTATATCCGCAGGCTCTATATACCTTTGATAAGCCAGAGAATGTAGCAATTGGAAGATCATGATCAATTGATGCAACTGGGGTAAATTCTGCATCATCGTAAGTCATCCTGTCATAGATCTCATCTGAGAGTAATAAAAGATTAAATTCTTTACATATATTACAAATGGCTTCGAGAGTGCTTTTTGGGTAAACAGCGCCAGTAGGGTTATTTGGATTAATTAAAACTAATGCTCTGGTTTTATTGGTGATTAATTTTTTTATATCAGCTGGATCAGGAATGTAGCTATTTTCTTTTTTGCATGGATAGTGAATAGCCTTTCCACCGTTTAAAATAGTTGAAGCAGTCCATAAGGGATAATCAGGAGATGGAATTAATACTTCATCATTATTTTCTAGTAATGCCCTGAGTGTAATGTCGATTAACTCACTAACGCCATTTCCAATGATAACTTGATCTATAGAACCATTTTTAATGCCACGAGACTGTTGCTGCATTATGATTGCCTCTCGGGCAGGAAATATACCCTTTTGATGGGTATAAGCATCACAATGAGAAATATTTTCAATCATTGCCATTCTTAGTCGGTCAGGAGCAATCAAACCGTAACTTGCAGGATTACCTATATTTAAATGTGTAATTTGCGTACCGCTTTTCTCAAGCTCATAAGCTCTTTTCGCCAAATCACCACGAATCTCATAACGTACATTATTAAGCTTGCTGCTTGGAGAAATATTAACCATTGGATTAGAGCTATTTAATGTTTTTTAAATGTTCAACTAAATGGTGAGCAGACGTTAATTTGAATTCACCAGGATTGTCCACAAAGCATTCAGTAATTCTTAAATCATCAATAATCATTGAAAAACGTTGCGAGCGAATGCCCATGCCAAAAGCAGATGAATCAATACTTAGATCTAAAGCTTTTACAAAATCTGCATTACCATCTGAAAGCATTAGAATTAGGTTACCTACCGATAAATGATTTGCCCATGCTTTTTGAACAAAGACATCATTGACTGAAACGCATGCAATTTGATCAATGCCTAGTGCTATTAAATCTGAGCGTTTTTCTATAAAGCCGGGCAAATGCTTTGCTGAGCATGTAGGGGTAAAGGCCCCAGGCACAGCAAAGAGAACAGTTTTTTTATTCTTGAATAACGTTGTAGATGATATATATTCAGGACCATCATTAGACATGATACCTAGTTGAGCATCAGGTATGCTTGTACCAATTAAGTTTGACAAGAGGATTACCTATTGAGTGCTGCTTGGAGCTGATTTTCGCGATCTTCTTCCATATTGACATAGTCGATCCAAGATCGAGCACCGTTCTCTGATCTTTCGTCTTCGATTGCAACTTGGAACGCAGTTCTTGCTCTTGAAAACTCTTTAAGCTCAAACAAACAGGCACCAAGAATCATATGAGCTTGGTCTTCTCGTCTTAGATCACCTTTCTCAATCGAGGTCTCAGCTGCATCGACACATTCATCATATCGTGCCAGATTTTGAAAAGACTGAGCCAATCTAATGTCAATTTCACCGTCTTCAGAAAGATTGGCGGCTTCAATCATAGCAGGAATTGCCTTTAGATCCTCTTGTGCTAATTGCCAAGATTGAGCTAAAACTCTCCAATTCATCATATTGGACTCTATCGTACCGTCCTCAAGACCAACTTCCATGATTCTTGCAGATTTAACAGGAATATCAGCACTTAGTAGTAATTGTGCCAACTGAACTTGTTCTGTACCCCTATCAAGCCAACCAGCTTCATAGGCAGTTTCATATAATGCTAACTGATTAACATCATTACCTTCTTGGCCATACATAGCTGAAAGCTGAACAAAATATTCTCTTTTTGGCCAATTGTTAACTAGTACATTTAATGCATCAATAACACCAGGAATATTATTAAGTTCGAAATGGAAGACATTTAGTAGACGGTACCAATTCTCTTGCATGTCTCTGCCTTGTTCAGTGGCAATAGAAAGCGCTGTTTCAATTGAAACAATACCTTGATTATAGTCTTCTAGCTGATAGTACAATTGTGCTTGAAGTACGTAAGGATCTGGACCTGGATTTGGTTCTAAATTAAACCAAGTATCAAGCATATTTAATGAATCATCGTATCGATCTTGCGCAAAGTAAAGTTGAACTAGATTATAACGAGTCGTCATTTCCATACCTAGCGGTAAGTCTTCTACTGGTTCCACTCTAAGCATGTTTTCATAGGCTTCAATCGCTGCAGGATAATCATCCTGGCCAAGGTAAATAAAGGCATAGAAGTTCCATAATTGAGCCATTTCATAGCTATTTAATCTGCCCTGATTGCCCATTGTTCTTACTTCATTGAGCAACCTAAAGGCACAATCCATATCAATAGGCTCTAATTGCTCACCCGTATCTGGATCAGTAACACCCTCAGCACATGCCTGAGCTTCTGATAGGCGTGTATAAACTCTCTCACTAAGTGCAGGAGTACGTCTCGTTCTTTGTGCCTCCTGGGCTTCCTCGCTCTGGGAGTAAAGATTTCCAGTAAATAGTATTGTTAGCGATATTAAAAGCGAAAGAAGTCTTTTCATAAAAAATCCTTATATTATTCAGCTAGCTCAAAAGAAATTCTGTTTTGTACATTAGGGACTTCAACAGCAACACCATCAATAACCCTTGGTTTATATTTAAATTTTAAAGCTGCCTCCACTGATGCTCTTTCAAAGACAGAATTTGAGCATTCGACACCATATGCGTCACGAGTTGCACCATTAGGCATTACTGTAAATTCAACAATACAGTAACCCTCAATACCCATTCTAAGTGCTCTGGCAGGATAAACTGGAGCAACTTTAACGATTGGTAGATACTCTCCATCGCTAACGCCAAATCCAACACCACCAACATTTAAGCTTGCATCAACAGTCGGTGCGGACAGTGACACAGACATGCTGTTATCAAATGAATCTGCTGCAGTTTGTTGAGGTACCTCAGGTGGTAGCTCTGGCTCTGGTGGTCGTTCTGGTCTTCGCTCACGAGTTTCGACTTGTTCATTACGTTCAACTCGAACAAAGTCATTAACTCTGAATGTAGAAGCCTCAGTTAAGGCGCCACGACCAGTAGCAATGAGAAGTTGCATAATGAAAAAAAGAGCAAATGTTATTGCAGATCCTACACCAAGTGACAATGCATATCTTGCTATCATAATTCTATCCCCTAATAATTGCTTAAATTCAGTATATTAAAAATTCTCAAAATACTCAAAATTATGGCACTGTTGCCGCAATGGTAATGTTATCAACCCCCGCTGCCTTAGCTGAGTCCATTACAGCTATGACAAATTGATTAGATGCATCAGTATCTGCCTGGATAACAACCCCGCCTTCTGGATTTTCAGCTCTAATCCTTTCAATGGCAGGCCTAACACCCTCAATACCGACTTCACTTCTATCCACCCAGATTTCGTTATTTCCTGTCACAGCAACAAATATACTCCCAGAATCAGGTGTAAATGCTGTTTGAGCATCAGGCCTGTTTACTTCAGCGCCGGGCTCTTTGACAAAAACTGCAGTAACAATAAAGAAAATAAGCATGATGAATACAACATCAAGCATGGGAGTGAGGTTAATCTCGGTTTCTTCCTCTTCATTAAGTTGCTCACGAATATTTCTCATATTACTGCCCTCCAGCAATAGATATATTAAATACACCAGCGAGTCTTGATGCATCCATAACGCCTACTAATGTTTCTGCAGATGAATCCGGTGCGGCTTGTACAACAACTGGTCTATCTGGGTTTTCTGCATATAGTCTTGTGATATTAGCACTGACTGCACGAGGATCAACAATCCTATTATCGATCCAAATATCATCAGTATCATCAATGATTACAAGAATTGCACCCTCTTCATTTGAAACAACTTGAGGTTGATCTTGATCGGGTCGATTTACATCAAGTCCAGTTTCTCTAATAAAAGAGGCAGTTACTATGAAGAATATGAGCATGATAAAAACAACATCTAACATAGGTGTTAGGTTAATTTCATTCTCCTCTTGTTCCATCTGTATATTTGTAATTGAATTTTTTCTCATAAATTTCTACTTATAAAAATTACCTATCCATTGACAAACCATCCTCAAGACGATTCATTTCACCTTTTACTGATCTTGTTAATATCGTAACAAAAAATACTCCTGAAAGAGCACCAACCATACCTGCCATGGTTGGGATAGTCGCTCTTGACACACCTGCAGCCATAGATCTCGCATTGCTGGTGCCTGAAACCGCCATCACTTCGAATACACTTATCATCCCAGTCACAGTCCCCATTAAGCCTAATAATGGGCACAAGGCAACTAACGTTTGTATCATTGGTAGGTAAGCCTCAGCAACCATTTTTACTTCTGATATCAAGCATTCTCTTATTTGGTGTGCATGCCAACTTTTATGTTCAGCTCTAGAATTCCAGGATTCAAATGCATTTGAAATAGCATCTTTTAAGCCCGTTCTAAAATACATAAGCCTCTCAAGAATTAAGATCCACATAAGAAAGATGACAACACCAATCCATCTTAGAACAGGTCCTCCTAGCTCTAAAAAGTCTCTGATTGCTTCGTATGCGTCAACTAAAGATTGCATAATTTCCCCTTTTGGAAAAAATGAGATGCCCCTATTTAAAGAGGCATCTCTATTTAATTAAGCACCCTCAGCTCTTCTTGCAACAAGCCCAGCACTCTGTTCTTGAAGAACTTGAGTAATAGACTTACTTCTACCACTCACGATGGTATGAAGAAGAACAGTTGGTATGGCAACTACAAGGCCTAGAACAGTCGTTACAAGGGCTTGAGAAATACCTCCTGCCATGGTTCTTGGATCACCTGTACCAAAAAGCGTAATCGCTTGGAAAGTATTAATCATACCGGTAACCGTTCCTAGCAGACCCATAAGAGGGGCAACTACTGATATAACTTTGATAAACAAAATACCTCTTTGTAGAGGCGGCATTTCTTTCAAAATAGCTTCACCAAGTTTTAGCTCAAGGCTCTCTACATCAGCGGATGGATTTTGGTTATAGATCTTAAGAACACGACCCAGCGCATTTCCTTCATCAGGCGTTGAGCTCTTAAGTTGTGCTTTAACTTTCTGACCGGCAAGTGTAAGAGAAACAAGCCTCTCAAGTGCTATAAGCACACCAACAGCTCCAAGACATAAAATCACATAACCCACAAGTCCACCTTGACCTACTCTTTCACGAAGATTCGGTGATTGAACAAATGCAGCCAAGATCACACCCCTTGTAGGATCTAATCCAAACGGAGCAAAGCCATCAACAGCTTCAAGAAGATCAGATGTACTGTTAGTAAATCTTGATTGCTCTGGCTGCCTTTGCAGTTCAGAAACTGAATTTGTAGCTGAATTGTGCTGAAGATATCTTCCGTTAGCAGCAATATTAAAAGCCCCAACTCTAACGATATTTTCATTGATTAACTCGCCATCAGCAGTTACTAATTCGTAGTTAGGAATTAGCTTAACTTTACCTAATTCGGTCGCCTCTCTTTGAAGCTCAAACCACAATCTTTCAATTTCTTCGATTGAAGCCAATTGGGAAGTACTACCCATTTTTGCGGCAAGCTCAGTTAAGAAATCACCTCGGTCAGGGAACTCAATATTAGTAAGGGAATTTTGAAATTGAGCCCTAGCATCTCCTGCAACTTGCTGAAGCACGCCAAAGATTTCTCTTAAAGAACCAAGTCTTGTATCCAATTGTTCTTGAACGTCAGCTAATAATAACTCATTAGCTTCGAACTCATCTTCTAATTGTGTGCTTAGATTTTCTTGTCTTGTTCGCTCAGCATTAGCATCAGCTAATAATTGAGTTTGAGCATCCTGATCTAACATAAAGACTCTCATTCTCTCAGCTTCAAGCGCTGCATCTCTACCAGCAGCTTGCTCAACTAATACTAGAAGCTCTTCTAGCGTTGTGGCTTCCTCTTCTTGAGCGCTAACATTTAATGTAAATAAAGAAGAAGCTAAAAATAAAATTATAAATTTTGAAATTAAATTTTTCATTGTTTAGCCCTCCTGTGGCGATGAAATTGGTAAAAGCAAAAGATCTGGACCGATTTGGTTTCTTGCAAGTCTGATACCATTTCTGATGGCATTACGATAACTGCTATCAACTTCAACCCAATCACCAGCTTCTTTGTCCCAAGATCCTGAAATCTGACCGTCAGGTGTTTGATACATCAAAGCAACACGACCTATTCTCAAAACATCAACCTCGCGTGTGTTGCCATTGATTACTAATTCATCGGTATAAGCTTCAATAGTACGACCGTAATCATTTTCAATCTGCCATGCTTCCATAACAACGCGGAATTTTTCAGCGGCAGTAACGTCAGCTCTTTCTAGCACAGTTGTCAAATTAGCTACGCGACTATTTCTCTCTTCGGCTAAGAACGGAACATCTAAAGCGACAAATTGCTCAAGACCATCAATCATTCTTGTTAATAACGGAAGGATTTGTCTTTCTACAAACTGAACGTTATCAATTGATTCTCTTATTTGACGAAGCGTCTCATTTTGGTCATCAATTTGTCTTTGTAATAATGTGTTGTATACAACTAATCCATCAACTTCTTTCATAACGGCTCTGTATTCCTCGATACGCGCTCGAGTGACATCAACAACACCATCGATATCATCTTGTGCATCTTGGCCTTGCTGTATACGCTGTTCTTCAGCACCAATTATTTGATCAACATTCTGAGCAAATAACTGTTGTGAAAGAAATAACGAAAGAGTCATCAAAAGAAATGAAATATTTCTTATAAACATAGGTTCCCCTTACTATTGTTAATTTATATAGATAATTAATCTAAGGGTCTTAGTCTAATCTATTTGTACTAAGAATCAAACTTGAAAAGATATATTTTTTATTATGTAAAAATTCTAATAATATCCTTCAATATGATAGATATAGCCATGCTGGAATACCTTATATATAATACACCCTCTTGATTAAGCTTGATGCTTTGCCGAAAAGGAAAATGCGAATAAGTTTTTAAGTTT
>Ga0255759_10002874_pt1 | contig 15233 bp, 14 predicted proteins | sample 101ome_20_FD_179959 | JGI IMG/M metagenome (GOLD analysis project Ga0255759, IMG submission 179959) | Coastal salt marsh microbial communities from the Groves Creek Marsh, Skidaway Island, Georgia - 101404AT metaG (version 2) | ecosystem: Environmental > Aquatic > Marine > Intertidal zone >...
TGTCTGTCTCGTTCTGCGTGACCCTAGTATCTAGCAAGCCGGTAGCAGTCTCAAGTGCGGTAATGTCTGTCTCGTTCTGCGTGACCCTAGTATCTAGCAAGCCGGTAGCTGTTTGTAACGTAGAAATATCGGTGTCATTACTATCAATTTCAGACTGTAAATTTCCACTAACCGAATCAACAAAAGATGTAGTCGCATAGGAAGAAAGATCTTGATCTGCACCAGAAATACTTATTGTATTAGTTGCAGCATTATAAAATAAAGAGGTATTTCCTAAACCTGTAAATACTACCGTTTCTCCACTAGCTATAGTATCTGAAAGACCAGTTACTGATATATTCCAATCATAACCACCCCCAGCACCACCTCCGTCTCCTGCTCCAGAAATAGTTACAGTATTAGTACTTTCATTATACTCAACAGAAGTAAGACCAATGCCTGTAAAAATAACCGTTTGATTACTTTCTATACTGTCTATATTCCCAGTTACGTTTATATTCCAATTATTATAGAGAAGACCAGAAACAGAGGTTATATCAGATTCATTCTGCGTGACCCTGGTTTCTAGCAAGCCAGTAGCAGTCTCAAGTGCGGTAACGTCTGTCTCGTTCTGCGTGACCCTAGTTTCTAGCAAGCCGGTAGCAGTCTCAAGTCCGGTAATATCTGTCTCGTTCTGCGTGACTCTAACTTCTAGCAAGCCGGTAGCAGTCTCAAGTGCGGTAATATCTGTCTCGTTCTGCGTGACTCTAACTTCTAGCAAGCCGGTAGCAGTCTCAAGTCCGGTAATATCTGTCTCGTTCTGCGTGACTCTAGTATCTAGCAAGCCCGTAGCTGTTTCCAAAGAAGATACGTCTGTCTCATTTTGTGCAACTCTAACTTCTAATAAACCAGTCGCCGTTTGTAGCAACTGAACATCAGTATCAAGCAAACCTGTAGCGGTTTGTAAGGCGGCAATGTCGGAATCATTAGATGTAATTTGTGTCTGTAAATTACCACTTACTGAATTTACATAACTAGTTGTAGCATAATCTCCTGTAAGACTTGCTCCCTGACCTGTATATGCAATTGTTTGAGTATTACCGTCTGGATATTTTATACCGCCAGCATTTATTTCTAATATTTGATTTCCACTATCATAAACCATTCCAGTATTAGAAGCTAAAATAACAGCGCCTTCATCTGTCAATAACTCAACAAATGTTACACCGGAAACACAAATACCATTTCCATTGGTAGATTTTACATCTGGACCGCCAAGCTTTTCTGCTCTTGGGGTAACAAGAATAGATCCTACATTTGCATGACTTCTAATAACATGCCCAATAGATGTTTTATAAAATGGCGCAATAGGAGAAACACCAGTAAGTCCACCAGCAATTTCATTAGATAAATATACTTCTGAGCCTTCAACAAAATCAGAAGTATCCAGACCTCTTACAACACCATAAGTGGTCACATATCCAAAACTATTTGATTCTATATCATGGGTTGCAATACCAATAGCTTGAGATTGTAAAGATCCTGTAGCTATTGCTTTTGTTATGGTTGCATTTGAGCCTTGAGATCCTAAAACTCTTACAGCCTCACCATTTAAGATAACACCAGTAGTGTCATTCTTGGCTCTTAAATATTCCTCTTGTCCTACTTGTAGTGTTATGTCCGCTTCATCATTGTATACAGCAAGAGAGCCATTATCTGTATCATAAAATATCCTACCTTGTTTGTAAGTAGGAGAAACACCTGTGTTAAAGTCAAAAGCATCAACACCAGTAATATTATTCTCAGTTTCTAAAAATACAGCTTTACTAGCAGGATAAGTAATAAAAACATCAGCTTCTTGATTTAAATGTATTCTAGAAGAACCACTGCTACTTACAAATACTTCACCTCGATCTAGTGTATTTCCAGAATATGTAGCCTCTCCTATTTCAAATTGAGATGTATTTTGAATTGTATAATACGTTAAATCTCCATCTGATAAAACACCACTAAAATCTTGAAAAGAAGATAAACTACTTGAAAAAGTAATAACTCCAGTACCAATTGTTAGAGTTCTTTGTTTAACTCTATCTCTAATTCTTAATGGCATATCTTACTCCGAGACTAAATTAAATTATCTATATAGAAAAGCCAGTGGCAGAGAGTACCACCACTGGCTAGTAATTTAGATTAATTATTAAAAATTAGAATGACCCGAGAAGAACCCTTCTATTATCTAAACAAGCAAAACCTTGTTCTGCCCAACCGTAGAAACCTGCTCTACGCTGACGATGAAGTGTATCGTCTTCCCAAATTTGAAGACCTGCACGAACAGGCATAACAAAACTGTCATTGCTGCTCATATCAAGACCAACTACAATTTCTGCATCTCCAGCAGGAAGCGTACCAGAAAGATCATTCTCATAGAACAATTGATATTCTTGACCTTCTCCAAGCTCATCCAAAGTGTGTAGATTAACACCAAAGATTCTTGTCAAAAGACCACCTTCAGAAGTAATCAACTCTCTACGAGTAATTTCATCAACTTCATCAACACCCCAGTTACGAATATCTTCGTGAGCTTCTGGGCTAATAAAAAGGTCTGTCAACATTCCACGATTAATGGAGCTTGAATTTCCGCCACCATTTCTGCGCATAGTAACTTTCAAAAGAGAAACAAGTCTCTTTGAAAACTGACTTGCAGCAGCATCAGCATCGTAAATCAAAATATTACGATCAACACCAGCGGAAATAAGTGTGTGCCAACCATCGTCGTTCATCTTCTTGGTAAACTGTGAACGCATAACGTCCATAGCACGGCCAACAACATCCCAACGAGCATCGCGAGCATACTTCAAAAGCCAGTCGATTGAAGCTCCAATGTCATAGGTAGGAACCATGACATAATCGCCTTCAACATGACGCTCAGGAATACGACCATGATTAGGGATAGTATAAGCAACAAAATCTTTTTCAGTGCCTGGAGCCAAGAAATCCAATGGGAATTCACTTGTTGCGCCAGGAGCAAGATTAACTACTTCAAAAATACCATCAAGAATATCGCCGCTCATAACACCTTTACGGAGAGGTGTTTCTAGTGCTTTTGCCAATTCAGCAACGCCAAGAAGTGATTCTTCTTTATTCTTAGAACCAGACTGCTTCAAAAGAGCAGCCATTTCATTACTATAGTCAAAACCTTTCATTTTATTTCTCCATTATATTTATTTATTTATTTATTTATTAAACAATGTTAATTTCAACTTTGCAGTATCCGTCAGAATCTGCAACGCCAAGGAAACGACCAACTGGAGCGCCAGTTACAGCAATCATAGCAGAAGCTTCAGAAGAAGTAACAAGTTTTCCATCTAAAGCAAAATATGCCTTTTCGCCAACAACTGGAGTACCAGAAATTTGATCAGTAACCACAGTTCCACGACGAAGCAAAGTAACTTTGCCGCCCAATTGAATTTCATCTTTATGCATGTTGTAATGCTGACGAGTCAAATCTAAATTAACAACATCGTTCAACAACAAACCTGCTGGTTCATCAGTGAGTGCTGAAACATCAGCAACTTGTGCCAATGCATCATCCATAGCAGCGCCGGAACCACCAGTTGAATGAACTACAATACCACCTCTTTCTGCAACTGCATCATTTTTGAAAAATGAAATATCAGTCAAGTGTTCTACACGATCTGGTTTAAGAGCCATTTTATATCTCCTGTCTATTTTTTTTAAATTATTATATTATTTGAAATTACTTATCATTACTTATCTTTAATAACTACTTCTTCTACCCACTTAGCCAATGCAGCGCGTGTTGTAGATAACTCGTCTTCTTCGTTTTCACTTGAAACAGCTACGTTTCCGACTTCTGTTTCTTCTTGGACTAATTCAGAAGCTTCTGTTTCTTCAAATTCTTCAGCTTCTTCACTAGCCTTTTCTTTCATGGCATATTCTTTCATAGCCTTTTCTTTTTCTTTTTCTTCATCTTTCTTCTTTTTACCATGCATATCAGCTACAGTAGTAATGAACATATCAAATTGCTCATCAGAAAGACTAGCTAAAGTTTCATACTTAGCTTCGATTTCTTCATCAGAAAGACCGGCTTCAGCCATCTTATCTTTTCTCTTTTTCTTCTTGTCTTCTTCTTTCATATAATGCATATCAGCCAAAACTGTTTCAAGTTCTTGGGACTTAGATGCAAGCTCTGATGCAAGTGACTCAGACTTCTCACCAGCTTCAGTCAATTGTGAAGTAAGATCTGCGATCTTTGCTTCCAATTCTGCAACTGTTGTTTCCAACTCAGTAACTCTTGCTTCACGCTCTGACTCATTAGCTTCTGCAAGCTTTGAAGACAATTCGCTATTCTCTTTATTTAAAGAAGCCACGGCCTCTTTCAATTCTTTAATTTGATTTTCAAAAATATCATTTGACATTACATTCTCCCTTTTAGAGATATTAACTTCTGAATAAAGTTGCTTCTCTTTTGTATTTACACCATTTTTAATAAAATTTAAGTTTTCTTCATTTTTAATGTTTGCAAATGAAAAAACTTTATCACGATCAAAGATTATACTATCTGGATTTGCTGGTTTATTTACAAAACCCTTGCCACTAAAAGTAACATTTCTAAGAACTCTGCCTATCTTATGGTCTTGATATGTGCCAGGACCACCATAGGCTCTTAGTTGTTTTGTTAAAAACGAAGAATCTTCATTTCTTGCTATAACATGGTTTTTACCATCTGGGGATGTAATTCCATAATCAAATCCTTTAAATATACACTCCATAGAAACATATTTTTCGCCAGCCTCTATTTCTTGTATCAATTCTTCTGCCCTAGCTTTTAATTCAGGGTCTTGCCATTGCCTATAAATTACAGAAGAAACCAAGATATGATATTCTTCCGGTAAATCAGAAATATCAGTATCATCATTAATTAATTCAAAATCAAGATCTACAGGCCAGCTTTCTATAATAGCCCCAACCATTTGTTTTTCATCATGTTCTAAATTAGTTGGTTTAAATACAGGAGTATTTCTAGCAGCCCATACTTCTTCTTTAGTAAAAACATCGTCGTTTCTATTCCATACCGTCGAAACCAATATAGAATACACCTTATACAAATCAGGATCATCTTGCGAAGCAAAAGATTTTAATAAATCGGGAGACTTTTTACTTTTTTGAACAGGAGCATCAAATAAAATAGAAGCCTTGGATCTAATCTCATCTTCTAATCCTAATTCTTTTTCTAAATCATAAACTTTTATATCATTCATTTTATTTCTCGTAATAATAATTTACAAAATAAGAAACACGCATATCCCTTATTTGCTCAACAGTTAAAGTTCCTAAAGTTAATTTAGCTTCCTCAACCCAATTATTAAATTCTTTATGAATAGATTTATTTGGATTTTTAGCAGCTTTTGCTACTGAATTCTCATCAATAGACTGCCCTATATTTAAATTACACAAAATTTCAAATTTTGATTGCTCTAAATCTAAAAATTCTTCTGAAGTTAAATTTCTAATAGAAGATTTACTATAATGATCCAATACTATAGGATTAATTATATCAGAAATATTATCCTGAGCGACTTTAGCCCAAACTAAATCAGAAGCTTTTATTTTTGGAACAAATTGCTTTATCTTTCTTTTAGTTGAATCATTTGAGTTTTTAGGTCTTCCCGGTAATCCAACATTATTAGATGGCTCTTGATTAGTAGAAGGCTGGGAAGTTTTTTCCTTTATATCAATAATAGAATCATCTGTTTTTTCATTTAATTTAAGACCAACTTCAGAAGGACTACTAACACCAGTTTGCAACGCTATTTTCTGTAGCCCATATTGCTTATCTATTTGATGATAAGGGCTAACCTTTTCCATATCTTTTGTATTCCTAGTTGTAGTTTCTTGCTGAACCCTTCTATCTTCTATTTCTGGAGTCGCCTTAATATGTCTTCTAACAAACTCATCGCTAACGATATTTCTATCAGCCATGTTAAGTAGTAGATTAGCCATTGACGCTGGATCTTCCAAATACATAATATCAAATTCAACAATAGCTGGTTGTCTAAAACCCATAGCCTTTTGAACTATCTTTATTTGTTCATTCCAAAACTCTATTAGAATTGATCTTACATAGTTAAGTCTTTCTACTAAAGTTTTAAGAGAAATAAAGTTATTAGTAGTACCGGAAGAACCAAATGTTCCAGTAAGAGTTGGAGGAATTCCGAGACTTGCATAAATAGCCATTAGGGTTGGCTTATACTTTTCTTCACCAAGATAAGACTGAATATCACTACTAGTTTCTAGCAACTCAATATCTGGACCCCAAATAATATCTACTGTCCCACCACCTACATTAGCTCCAAGCATATCAGAGAGTGTTGAAGCAGCAGTTGGTGTTGGTGCTAATTTATGCTCCAAACTACCAATTTTCCAGACTCTAATTTTATTCATAGCTCCGTCTAAAGCTGCTTTATCAGTAAGCTGAAGCCTCTGATATAAATTTAAAGCTTCAAAAGCCGAATAGGTCATAGGGTCTGCCCACGTTTGCCAATCGTCTTTCTTATAGTAGAATATACTGGTCTTTTCAGGAGGTAAAATTATTTTACCATTAGATTCTGTTGCACGAATAATATCAGGAGATATAGTACTTAGGACTTCTTTTACTTTTGGATCGTCACTAATTTGAAGTTTTTTTATTTGGTTTTGTAGTTGAAGTGGGACACTAAGCATTAATGACTTTTTATTCGACAATATTCCTAAAGATCCACCAATAGGTTCAACAAGAAGTGGATCAATAAAATTATATCTCCAAGGTATTTCATTTCTTTTATAAGAAGGATCATCTTTGCTATACCTTACATCAGCAGCAACAGACTTTTGCATTTCTAGTTTTTTAAGCCTGTCGATTCTTGCTGTGTACCATCGAATCGGAACATTCGCTTCACGAAACAGAAGATGAGCCATACGTTCAGACACTCTTGAACCGTGAACATTTTTAAACCAATCGTTAAAAAATCTTTCAATTCTTTTATTAGGATGAACAAGTCTAATTCCCTGACTACAAAAATCACCCATTAAATCAATAGCATTATGCACCAACCCTATTCTTCTATAAGCATATCTACCAAAGGAAATTATATCTTTTGGTTTTGTTGGAGCAGCCTGCCCTGGTCTAAACCAATCGAAATCTCGACTGTTTAATCCCGGTCTACCTCCAGCGTAATCAGTAAGATTCCTAAAATCTCTTTGATAAGAACTTGCTGTCGAATGAGATGCTTCTTCTAAAGTTTTTGCATATGTACTAAATGCTAATTCTTGGTTTTCTTCAGACTCCCAACTAATATACGCAGGAGATTCTTGATGATTAGCATCATTTATCATCTTAGATTTTGGATATTTATTTTTCATAGTAGCTCGATAATTAAAAAAGATAAAGATTAAATTCAATACCTATTGTTAGTTACACCAATACCTATTGATTTCTACTAATTATTTTAACCGAATTCATAGTATATGATCTAGCCCAATCTTGCCCAAAGTACATATTTTCTTTATTTTCTTGCTTTTTTCCATACAAAGATGATACTACCTTACCGATAATACTATAAGAAGGATTGGGTATTTCCCTATGTATTTCCCTAGCGATCATATTGGCAATAATCAAAGCACTATATCTATCTTTTCTCATTCTTCCTTTCTTTCCGGTTCCAAGCTTTATTTCTGGGGTATCAAATTTTTCTCTACCTGCTTGTGTTCTAGTAACCATAATAGTTGATAATTCAACTTTTAATTCTTCAATATCCATAACCGTATCTTCCAGTGTATCAAACAATTTTAAATTTGCATTATCTCCAAACTTCTTTTTCATTTCATTAAATCTAATTTCATCTTGACTGGATATCATACCAAGGGTTAATTGGTCAAATCTTGGAAATAAAAACATTTTATCTTCCATGTCTTTCCTAAGACCATGATTAGCTCCAGATAGCCATTGTGAATTTGCAAATTGAACCAACTCTAAGATATGTAAACCAGACAGACGATCTGTATCTTTTTCTTTATTCTCATCTATTACTGGCAAAATAGCAACTTCATTCAAAGAGGGGTCCATTTTATCAGGATCTCTAAGACCTTCAGCAATAGCATATCCGCCTCCTTGTGCATCCAAACCTATTCTAACGCACGGAAATACTTGCATTAAATCTCTAATTTTTCTAACGCAGAAAGCATAATAATCATCTACATTAGTTAATCCTAATTTTTTTCTTGCCTGATAATCTTTTTTATTTGTTGTCCAAGAGTATACTATTCTTTGATGCTCGTTGTGTAATTCTAAAACTATAATAGCAAAATTATCAACCTCTGAAGCTGGGTCAATTCCAAATACATACTTACGATCAGACCTTCCTCTTATCATAACATCAAATGGGTCTGGACACCATGAGGGCCAATTGTCTTTAGCTATATTCTTATCGCTTGCTACACAACCTTCAATAGTTGTTCTTTTAAAGAAACCCTGGGAATCTTTAGCAAAACAAGCCCCATATTCCATAAGATAGATACCACTATGCATGGTAGCTCTAGATCTAGAAACCTGTTGGTCATCCATAAATCCTTCAGGAATTAATTCATACGGCATACGAATTACAGAAAATTCTTTGCTATTAAGACGTTTCATATAGTCTGGCAAATCTTCAGACGCTCCATCCTCGCCTGCATCACCAACCATCTTTTTAATATTGCCTTTTATAGTTGACTTATATTTTCTCCAATAATTTGCATAAGGCTCAAAATCATAACCAGCGGTTCCAGATAAAATAGACTGGTTCTTGTGTCTAGAGCTATAAGTTTTTTCTTGCTTTTCGCTCCATTTACCGTCTTTTTGCATAGCCTTTCTTTTTGCCGCTTCTTTTACATTTCCAGCGGGATCTTTAGAAACAGCAGCAAAACCTGCGACAACAGTTTCATAAATCTCTACAGGTATTGAATTAAATTCGTCAGCAATAATAGTATGAGCGCGAAGACCACGAATTTTATTACCATCGCCAAGAGGAACAGCAACAGTCCAACTATCATTTATCTTCAAAGTACATCTGTCAACATCACGACGAGGACCACTAGAATCACTACATAAACTTCTTAAAATTGGAGCATTCTTCCAAATAACGTCCATATATTCAAAAATAACTTTGGACTGCCTAAAGGCAGCACCTACTATAACTATCTTTGAACCGGGAACAAGAAGGTTTCTTAAAGTGGCATATACGGCCAATAAGAAAGATTTACCAAAACCACGACTAGCAATATACATAGGAAATGATTTAGTCCACAACTCCTGCATAATAACAACTTGTTCTGGCAATAAATCAATATTAAGAATTTTTTTAACTGTCCAGTGTATGTAACGTGGATCTCTCATTATCTTCAATACATGAAGATGAAAATTATTTTGACCCCACTCATCTAAGTCTAAAAGAGGATTTACTAAGCCTTTTACGTCTTGTTTTTCAAGCCTTAGCCAAGCATAATCATAACTCTCTACGTCGAAGCTCATGCGCTTTCCTCAATATTCTATAAGCTAATTTCTCTGCTTTATATTTATCTCCACAAGCAATAACATGTATTCCATAATCTTCTCTAGCTGTGTATATAACCTTTCTTATATATCCGGCAGGAATTCTTAATTTATTTCTTATTCTTGAGGGTACTTTAGCAGATCTAGGATAATTATTTATATCATCCCAGCTAAATTCAAAAAGCAAGTAAGAATGTTTGCACTTAGCCATTCTTGACATACACTTTTGCCATCTTTTTTCTATACAATTATGAGCAAATTCATCTATTGTTTGTTTTCTTTCAATACAGATATAATGCTCCAAGCCTTCGACGGTATAATCCCCAGCATCAACTTTGGCTACTTCCGTACCCCAACAATGAGCATTTGGTTCAAAAATCCAACCGTGTTCAGGCTTTTCTCTTGTATCTCTTATTATTGTAAATTTTTGCATCACTTATTATATTTTTTTATTTTGTCTAACATTTGCCATTCTAAAACTTTCATAAAAAAATATTCATAATCTGCTTCTTTTCCTCTGACACTTTCATGACATCTTTTACAAAGCGTTATTCCATTAGCTTCAACATACCTTAGACCTGGGTAATTAGCCCAAGTCTTAATATGATGAACCTGAATGTTTTTGTTAGAACAACATCCAGGCCACTGACACCTATAATTGTCTCTTTTCTTTACATTGTCTCTCCAGCCCCTGTATTCAGGACTAGAAAAATTCCTATCAGAATTATTATATCTTTTTTTCTTATTATAGTTCCTCGTTCGATAATTCGTATATTTTTTCTTTGCCATCAATATCTCTCCGAACCATTCTTGTTACTAGATCTTGAAATTTAACCTTTGGTTCCCAGCCTAATACTTTCTTTGCTTTACTGGGATTGCCTTTAAGATATTCAACCTCTGCGGGTCGATAAAATTTTGGATCAATAACAACATACGGTTCAAAATTGTCAATGCCGATTTCATTGAAAGCCTCATTTAAAAAGTCACGAACAGAGTAAGTTTCTCCAGTGGCAATAACATAATCATCAGGGGTTTCCTGCTGGGTCATTAGCCACATAGCCTTCACATAATCTTGAGCATGTCCCCAATCACGATAAGCATCTAAATTACCCAAACGGAGTTTTGGAAATTCTGGATCATACCCACTATTTACAAATTCGCCAATCCACTTTGTAATCTTTCTAGTAACGAAGTTTTCACCCCGTCTCTCACTTTCATGATTAAACAAAATACCGCAACTTGCATGTAATCCATAACCTTCACGATAAATACGAACTAGGTTATGGGCAGCTAGTTTAGCTACAGCATACGGAGACTGCGGCATAAATTCTGTTTCTTCATTTTGATACTTTTTATATTCACAAAGATTATCTGCTGTAAGATCATCTGCGATAATACTTCCTAAAACATTTTCCAAACAACGGCTAGGAACTTTTTTTTGTGTAAAATTCTTTCCAAACAACTCGCTAGTTGAAGCTTGGTAAAATCTTGTATTAGGTGAAAACCTTTTTATAGCTTCAAGAAAATGAAGCGGTCCTAAAGCATCTACCTGAAATGTATAATCAGGCTGTTCAAAAGAAGTTCCAACATGTGATTGAGCAGCAAGATTATAAATCTCATCTGGTTTATACTTGTCTACAATTGAATACACCGAGCCACTATCTGATACTTCACCTTCGACTAAAATTATTTTATCTTTTATATGGTCTATTCTATATGTACAATTTTCATTGCTTGTTCTTCTTACAAGTCCAATTACTTCATAATCTTTTTCCAGTAAAAGTTCTGCTAAATAAGATCCGTCTTGCCCACAAACTCCTGTAATCAACGCTTTCTTCATATTTTAAATCCTATTGTTTTGTATTTTGTTAAGTAGATAAAGTGTATGAACTAACACATCCATAGCTAAATTTTTATTCCAATATTTTTGAACGAACTGTTTGCCTGTATATATAATATCTTCTTGTAATTGTTTATTGTTTTCTAATGATTCATATACTTCTTCTAGATCGTCTATATCTGCTTCTATACAATGTTTAGAAAAATCTAAAAGAGGATAAAACCATTCTCTCCATGAAGTTCTTCTGTTTCTTACCTTGATAGGTAGTGAATTAGAATACATTTGCCAAGGAAGTCTGCTCCACGCAGAAGTATGACCGTCTACACATAATTGATATTTATATTTTAATTGCTCTTGTATCCCAACCCCCTGTTCAGTATTTAAAATTATTTCATTGTTTAATTCTGGGTAAAGTTCATTAGCCTTTTGAATTGATTTTAAAAAAGAATCTTCGGGAAACATAGGAGGCCTTGACATCCTGCATACAATATTATCTGAATTGGCAGCTTTTGCAGCTAATAATAAACGAGGATTATCTGCTATCTGATCTCCAACATTTCCTGTCCAAGAACCAAAAAAGCACATGCGATTCTCTTTTTGAGACAAAGGAATATCAAACTGATCTACTCTTTGCAAGAATGTTGGTTCCATCATACAATAATTATCAATACTTGGCACAACAATATTATTTGAAAATTCAGCCTTGCTAAAAGAAAGACATGGTATAGATTGTATAGGAAAATCTGATTTATCTGAAAAACAAAAAGGAACAACTAATTTAAAATCATTAATAATTTCTGGGTATTTATGCCAAGCATCATTTATTATTTTACCAATCATATTGGCTCTAACATTTACAATCATTTTCTCCCGGTACAGTTTCTCATTTCCTGCTATACCTATTCTTCCTTTGTCGAACACAATAATAATATCGCTAGGACCATATTTATAGTTTCTTAATAAATACTCGGGGGTAAAAAAACTTTTAAACGAACTTGTTTCTTTTTCAATAAGATTGTGTATTTCCTCTGAAACGATCATTCTGCATCCTCTACAACTGTATCCGAATTTAATAAGGGTTGGTCAACTTCTCCATCTTCGTATTCATGCAATTCAGACAATCTTTTTCTAGCTTTTTCCGCAGCTATTGCTTGAACTTCCATATCAAATCCTTCTTGTTCTCGCATTTCAAGCGTGTCTAATTGTCGCATCCACATGGAAAAATTACTTTTAGCATCGTCCGCAACCCTTTTTCTTTGCTCTCTTGTACCCTTCAAATCCTTGAGATAACGCTCTTTTTTTGTAAGAAGTTTTTCGTGTTCATTAATATATGCAGATTTAGATCCTATAAGAGAACCCATTTGGGTTTGCCACATCGCAATCGCTTGAGTATCTTGCTGTGGTTCTTCTTTGTCCATTTCTCGATTGATAAGACCTTCTAATCTTTCTAAAGAACGAACAATTTCTTGACGGTCTTCCATTGAGCGATTGATAAGAACCTCAGTTCTAATAACCTCTAAGATCTGCATTTCTTCGGTGTGAGTAACATCTTCGTTAAACTGTTTATAAAAATCTACCCAGTTATGCTCAAAGAAAATTATTTCACCGCTGCTCATCTGCTTTTCTAGTTCTTTGTAATAATACCTGCTTCGTAAGGTAGATAACAGGTGTTCCTGATCTGTTAAATCTCTAGCTTTTAAATTTTCTTTATCAATGAACTTTTTGACAGGTTCTATTTTTCTATTGATGTGATTTGCGATTTCTTCTAAAGAAAGATCAAAGCAATTTTGCCGAATATAGTTCATTTCATCTTTAGAAAGCTTTCCTCGTTTTCTTGTCATATATCAATACCTTTGTCTTTTAAAATTTTATGGATATGTTCCATTAGGATTTTTCTTTTACTTTTAGATATATTTATCTTGTTGACAAACCTGATCCAATCTTCGCGAAGCGAAATGGGAATAGAAGAATCAACAATACTGTATATTTCTTTTGAGAAAATCTCATCGTTGATATGTTTTTTATCTTCTAGAATTGCAAGATCCGAAGATTTAGTAGACATAAGGTTTTTCTTGGTTTGGTTCCTTTTAAACCATTTTAAATATATGCTACATTCTTTCATTGAGGAATATTTTGAACATTCATCATTTTTTTTGATGTATGCATCGTATGGGCAATTATCGCAGGGTTTTTCTGGACGGCAATAATTGTTTCTTTTTAAGTTGTATAGTCTATTGCGAATGTGAATCCATAGAAAGTTTTCTAATGGTCTTACACCGTCATAGTTTTCTAGACCTTGCCACGCAAATAGGGCAGCTTCTTGCTTTATATCTTCTAGCTCATAATACCCAAATTTGAATTTTCCTGATAGTTTAGAAGAAATAGAATTTATAATATCAATTACTTCTTGTTCTGTGTATCCATCAGGTATCTTCATTTAGTAAATCCTTGATATCTTTCGGTTTTTTGTCCGACGCTTCGGCTTTTTCTATGTCGGCTTTAGCAGATTCTTTAGCTTCGTCACTATCTACTACTTTAACCACACTTCCTCTAATATTATAAATAGGAACTTTCATATTTTTTCTCCAAAAGTGGTGATATAATATATTATATTATACACCTTAAAACAGATTGGAGAGATTAAAATGAACAATAAGTGGACAGAAAATGATAAAAACTTTTTGCGAGACAACGCATCAAAAATGAAAGATATTGAGATTGCAGAGGCTTTGACAAAATCGTCAGGAAGAATAGTTAGTCTTGAAGCTGTGAGAAAAATGAGGCAAAAGCTGGGAGTTAAAAAAGCATCTGGCAGAGGAATAGTAAAAGTGGTGGTTTAAAATAAAAGTGGTCGTTTAAAATTTTATATTTGTGTTTTGTGAGGACCACCTTGGCTTTTTATGGTGTTTATTTTCACATTAAGCATGATTGAAAAAACCCCACCCTATCCCTATCTATTGATGGGGTCGCCCCGCCATCGACGTAAGTCCTTATATAGCAACAACTTACGACGATATATTTATTTCTAAAATAATCCTAGAATAACTGGACACACCTATTGACAAATGCCGATAAGTATGTATAATGGGAGACATAACAAACACAACACTAACTAAGGAAAACAACATGTTTCAAGTTTACTTTAACAACTACGATTTGATGGGCGATTTCGATAGCATGAAAGCTGCAAAGGCTTTCATCACCGAGCGACTGGAAGATTGCGATTGGTTGAACGCTGATAGTTTCAGCATCTACGAAGTAGAATAAAATTCCTGATTCTTTTCAAGATACCCCTTGACAAATGTCGATAAGTATGATATACTTAGGACATAACAAACAACAACAAAAGGTAAAACAATGTTATTCAAACTAATCAATCTCGTACTCGCTGAACTAATCACCATAAGCAATTCCGCCGGTGATGCTCAATTCCGAAAAGATTTAGACGATGCGATAAAAGCAATGAAAAAAATCAAGAAATACCTATAGAACCCCTTGACAAATGCCGATACTTATGATATACTAGCAGTATAACAAACAACACTTACTAAGGTAAACAACATGACTAAGAAATTTCTAACCGCTAAAGAAACTGAAAACATGACTCTAGAGCAATTCGCCGCCGCTATCCGTGCCGGTAAGATCGAAGTGAAACCAGAATTTTCACACCAACCAACACGCGAAGAAGTGACCATGAATGGTCGCTACGGTTGCGAATAGTCGCCATAGTGCGATAGGGTTTAACCCGCAAGCCTTGCCCTAGTCGCAAGCATAGGTGGCGACCTATTCAAGATACGCACCACACATCGCCGTAAGTCCTTTCAT
>Ga0255759_10002875_pt1 | contig 15231 bp, 15 predicted proteins | sample 101ome_20_FD_179959 | JGI IMG/M metagenome (GOLD analysis project Ga0255759, IMG submission 179959) | Coastal salt marsh microbial communities from the Groves Creek Marsh, Skidaway Island, Georgia - 101404AT metaG (version 2) | ecosystem: Environmental > Aquatic > Marine > Intertidal zone >...
AGGAATTTCAATTATGAAGAAAAAAAAAGTTTAACAAATGACGGTTCACTTGTAATTAAAATCTCTAATCTTAAAAAAAAAAATGGATAAAAAAATAATTTCAATAATAAATCAGAAAGGTGGAGTAGGTAAGACGACAACAGTTATAAATTTAGCAGCAGGTTTATCAATGAAAGAAAAAAAAGTTCTCGTGATAGATCTTGACCCACAAGGAAATGCAACAACAGGTCTTGGATTATCAAATTCTGAAAATTCAGAGAATACAATATACACTGTGCTTAATGGAAATAAAAAAATTTCAGAAGTAATACAAGAAACTAAATTTGATAGATTAAATTTAGTGACATCAAATGTAGATTTATCTGGTCTAGAAGTTGAAACTGCAGGTGATAGTCGAAGAGCTTTCAAACTGAAGGACGAATTAGCCCTTATTTTAAATAATTCTGGAGCGTCATATGACTATATACTTATTGATTGTCCCCCATCTTTAAGTCTACTGACAATCATGGCATTGGTAGCATCTGATGCTCTAGTGGTCCCACTTCAGACAGAATTTTTTGCTTTAGAGGGACTCACACAGCTTATGAAAACTATTGAGAGAATTAAATCAAACTTAAATCCAACATTAGAGATAAGAGGAATACTTCTAACTATGTATGATAAAAGAAACAAGCTTTCTAGTCAGGTCGAAGCTGAAGCAAGGAATTATTTTAAAGATAAAGTATATAATATAGCAGTACCAAGAAATGTGCGATTATCCGAGGCCCCATCTCATGGGGTGCCCGTATTGATGTATGATAAACTTTGTCCTGGAAGCAGAGCATATTTTAGTTTTACCGAAGAGTTTTTAAATCAAGAAAAACAAATTGAGACTGCTGCATGATTAATCCATTTAAAAACAAAAAAGGGTTAGGAAGAGGATTGTCATCCTTGATTGGTGACAGCGATATAACGGTCACAAATAACAAAATATCTATTAGTTCAATTATTCCAAATAAATTACAACCAAGAAAAAGATTTGAAAAAGAGAGCTTAGAAGAGCTTTCAAATTCAATACGTGAAAGAGGTATTATACAACCTCTCATTGTCCGAAAATCAGAAGATCAAGATAATAAGTATGAATTAATCGCTGGAGAAAGAAGATTGCAAGCTTCTCAAAATGCAGGATTGCACGAAGTTCCAGTTGTTATTCTTAAAGCAGATAATTTAAAATCCCTAGAATTTGCAATAGTTGAAAACGTTCAAAGAAAAGATTTAAATCCAATTGAAGAAGCAGAAGGTTACCAAAGACTTATAAATGAATTCCATTACGACCAAGAAAAAGTTGCAAAATTTATCGGAAAGAGTAGGGCCCATATTTCTAATTGCTTAAGATTATTAAGCCTTCCAAAAAAAATAATTAAATATTTAGAGGATGAAAAAATATCTCAAGGTCACGCAAAAATACTTGTTGGATTAGAAAATTCTGAATTAATTGCAGATAAAATAATCAGCAAAAAACTTTCTGTAAGACAAACAGAGGGGTTGGCAAGATTAACAAGAAATAGAAACATCCAAAAAACCAAAAAAGATCCAAATATTTTAGATACTGAAAATCAACTAAGTTCTAAAATTGGTATGAGAGTGTTTATTCAAAGCAAGAGAAATAAATCAGGAACCTTAACTTTTGAATATAAAGATTTGGACCAACTAGATAGATTGATAAAAATAGTAAAAGATAATTATTAATAGTTATTAATTAGATCTGATATCAAATTAATTGAAGATGTGCTTCTTTTAATTAATATTTCTAAATTAGAAATTTCAAATATTTTTTCTTTTACTTCTTTCTCAGACCAGTTGCTCATTTGTTGTTTGACAATGTCTTTTTCTTTCCAAAATATAGGAGGTTTATAATTTGAAATTACATCATCAATGTTTTTATTTTCATTTTGCATATTCTTTAGTTTCAATAATCTTTTTGATCTAATTAGAAGTGTTCTTAATATTAAAATACTATCATCGTTTACAAAGTTGTTTTCATTAATAATTTTAGAAACTTTTTTTTGGTTTTTGGCTAAATAATTATCTACTAGTTCAAATATATTATAATTTCCCGATAAATTAGTTAATTTCAAGATATCTTCTGTAGAAATATTTTTTTTTGAAAGTGATAAGTTTTCTATTTTTTTAAGTTCGTTCTTAAGGTTAATTCTGTCACCAGCCGCTCTTTCTATAACTATATTTATTGCTTCTTGTGATATTTTTATTTTTTTTTCTTTAAGAAAATTATTTGCATATATTGATAAAGTTTGTTGATTATCTTCATAAAAAGGTGCGCATACTGTATTTTTTTCTTTTTCAAAAAAAGATCTTAACTTTGAATTTTTTTCCAAAAGTCCTGCGTTTAAAACTAATTTAACATTTTCAATCTTTTTGATTACAAATTCTTTAATGAAATCTAAAATTTTATTAGTTACTCTGAAAATAATAATTAACTTTTCATCATTAAATAATGATTTATTTTGAAGTTCTTCGAGTGTTTTGTCACTATTTTCAAGTACCTCTTTTTCATCTAGTTTTAAAATTTCACCTTTAAAATTTTTAATAAAAATTGTTTTAGTAATTTCCTCTTTCAAACCTTCATTTTCACCATATAATAAGAATGTAGAATATTTATTCTGAACAATATGATTTAAATCATATGATTTAATAATCATCGAATTGTCGTAATACTAGCTATTATATTTTCAGATAATCTTTCAGCTGAGTTTTCTACTAGTATATCTTCGTATTTCTTTAGTTCAAATTTATCAGAGATATTATTGTAATTTGAGTAGTTTTTTATTTGGTCACTAATAAGTATTTTATTTTTATCCTTAACTTCATACATTACTAATATATTTAACTGAATTATAGAGGGGTCTCCCTTAGTATCTTTAGAAATTATTTTTTTTTCAATAGAAGAATTCAAATATATTAAGTATTTTTTTTCTGAGCCATTTATTCTTTCCACATTCTTTTTTATGATACTATTTATTTTACTGTTACCTTTTGTTTCAATTACATCTACACTAAAATTATAATTTTTTTGTTTTAAAATAGGTTCATAATCACAGCTAGTTATTAAAAAAAAAAATATAATTAACAGTAAACTTTTAAATTTAATCATTTATCAAAATATTTAATAATTTATTTTTAACAAAAATAGTTTTTTTGATATTTTTGTTTGAAATATATTTATCTAATAAATTTTTACTTTTAACAATATTAAATAATTCATCTTCAGTTATATTTTTTTCTGAATTAATAAGTCCTCTTTTTTTGCCGTTTACTTGAATAACATAATTCACAATGTTGTCTTCCAGAAACTTTTTATCAATTTTTGGCCAATCGACTTCCAAATTTAAATTTAAATCCTCCATGCACTCGCTCACAAAGTGTGGGATAATAGGAAAAAAAATTGTCAAAATTTTTTTATAATTTTCCAGTAAATCTTTAGAATTAATATTTTTTTCTAAATGTTTTATAAAAAAATTATAAATCTCATACATATTGGCTATGATTACATTGTAGCTAAATGTTTCTAAATTATATGTAAACTTATTTATCATTTGATTGGTATATTTTTTTAGTTCTAAATCTTCTGATAAGTTTGTTTTATTTTCTAATTTTAATTTTATTTTTTGATGTAATTGCCAAAGTTTTTGGACAAATTTGTAAGAAGAAACCATGCCCTTGTCAGACCACTGCACATCTTTTTGCGGTGGGCTGTCTGATAAAATAAATAATCTTACAGCATCAGCTCCGTAATTAGTTATGATATTTTCAGGATCTATAACGTTCTTCTTTGATTTAGACATAGATTCTGAAGGTCCAACAGCTACTTTTTTTTGATGGTCGCTCTTTTTAACAAATTCTTTATTAATCAATTCAACTTCTTCAGGACTCAACCAGTTATTTTGATCATCCTTATATGTTTCATGACAGACCATGCCTTGTGTAAATAGTCCATCGAATGGTTCTTTAAATTTAAATTTATCGTTCTTTAAATTTATAGATCTCATGAAAAATCTTGAGTAAAGAAGATGAAGAATTGCATGTTCAACTCCCCCGATGTATTGGTCTACAGGCATCCAATAATTAATATCTTCTTCATTAAAGCCATAAATATTATTTGTAGGTGAACAGAATCTTAAAAAATACCATGATGAGTCTACAAAAGTATCCAAAGTATCGGTCTCTCTCAAACATTCTTTTCCATCAATAATTATTTGCTTCCAATTAGATGCACTATCTAGAGGGTTTCCTTTGCAATTTAAGTTAATATTTTGTGGGAGTTTGACTGGTAATTGATCTTTTGGAATTGGAATAATATTTTCCTCTTTGTCATAAGCAATTGGAATAGGACATCCCCAGTATCTTTGTCTTGATACACCCCAATCTTTTAATCTATAATTAGTTTTTGATTTTCCAATTCCTTTTTTCTCTAAAATCTCTATTGTTTTTTTTACTGATTGTTCTGGAGCCTCTAAATAATTTAAGAATTCCGAATTGATTATAATACCAGGTCCCGAATAAGCCTCTTTAGTAACAACAAAATCATCTTTTTTATCCTTTGGTTTCACAACCGTTTTAATAGGAAGTTTATATTTTTTTGCAAAATCAAAGTCTCGCTGATCGTGCCCAGGACATCCAAAAATTGCTCCAAATCCATAATCCATTAATACAAAATTTGCAAAAAAAACTGGGACTTTCTGATTTTCATCCAATGGATTAATTGCGAAAATATCTGTTTTAAAACCAATTTTTTCTGCGCGAGCTAAAGATTCTTCTGTGGTACCTGTTTTTGAGCATAATTTTTTAAATTCCTGAAATTTTGTGTCTTTATCATAAAATTTTGAAATTGGATGATCAGGTGAGAGTGCCAGAAAAGAAAAACCAAACAATGTATCAGGTCTTGTTGTATAACATTTTATTGATTTTATAGGTATTTTACCTTCAATTTTAAAATCTATTTCACATCCAAAAGATTTACCTATCCAGTTTTTTTGCATTATTTTTACTTTATTGGGCCAATTGTTTAGTTTATCTAAACCTTCCAAGAGATCTTCGGAAAATTTTGAAATATTAAAAAACCACTGATTTAATTTTTTTCTTTCAACAACTGCACCCGATCTCCAACCTTTTCCATCTATTACTTGTTCATTAGCTAAAACAGTTTCATCAACAGGATCCCAATTAACGAAGTTTTCTTTTCTATAAACAAGTCCCTTTTCATAAAGTTCTAAAAAAAATAATTGTTGATGTTTGTAGTAATCCTCCGAGCAAGTTGATATTTCTCTGTCCCAATCAATTGATAATCCAAGTTTTTTAAGTTGAGATTTCATTGCAGAAATATTTTTTTCAGTCCAATCTTTAGGATCCAAATTATTTTGCTTTGCTGCATTTTCTGCTGGAAGACCAAACGAATCCCATCCCATAGGGTGCAGTACATTAAATCCCTGTAAAGACTTATATCTCGAGAGCACATCCCCTATTGTATAATTACGAACATGACCCATATGAATTTTTCCTGATGGATAAGGAAACATTTCAAGACAATAAAATTTTTTTTTATTTTTATCTATTTCGACAGAAAAAGTTTTATGTTTTGACCAAAAATCTTGCCACTTAGTTTCAATTTTTTTGAAATTATATCTGCTTGTTTGTTCCACCTTACAACTATTTTAACTAGCCTTCATTTTGCCTTTGTAAGGCTTGTAGTTTTTATCTTTATTTTCTTTTTGATAAATAGCAGCTTTATTAAGAATTTTCTTTTTTAATTCTGATACGAGTTTTCCAGTTTTTTCTGAAATGCTACAATTTTCATATTGTGAGCATTTTTTATAAAAAACTTTTATATCTATTGCATCTGATCTTACTTCATTGGTTAAAAAACGAATTGAAATTTTAATAGATTCATTTGCACCGGAGTCACTTGTGTACCAATCAGTAATAATAATTCCCCCACTATAGTTTGCAGAAACTAGTGGCATAAAATCAATTGTATCTAAAGAGGCTCTCCAAAGTTCATTTGAGCTTGCAAATTCAAAGTTACCCGATCCTTCTCCTTTTTTAAATTGTTCGGTTAACCTAAAGCCTCTTCCTTCTTCTAAATTTTTTTGAACTCTTTTTTCTGGTTCAGGTGGAAATTGTCTAGCATCAACTCCTTTACCACATGAGTATAAAAAAATACTTAAGACAAAAAATAAAAAAAAATTTTTTAAAAAATAAATGTTAAACATAAAAAGTTCGTATATCTGGGTAAAGTTAATAAAAACTTCGTAATTATGATGTTTTTTCATAAAATTAATAAAAAACAAACAAAATAGGGTAAAATTATGTTGCAAATAGGCAACATATTATTAGATAATTAACTAAAAAGCTTAAAATTAGGGAAAATTTAGAGTGAGTTGATAAAAGTACTTCGTTTAATATTAATATTAACAATTAACATAAGGAGTAATTAATATGAACAAACTTAAAAAAGTAAGTTTGACTGCATTAGGAACTGCTCTTGTATCTTCAGCATCTTTTGCTGCAGATATGTCAGTAACTGGTTCAGCAGGCTTAACATTCTCTGGTGGTGATAACACTGCTACTGGTAACGGATGGTCAATGTCTGATACAATAACAATCGCAGGATCTGCTGATTTAGATAACGGTTGGACAGTATCTACAAGCATGTCTTTAGATAACGATTCAACTGCTGCTGATATTGATGCTGCATCAACAACAATCAACATGGGTGATATGGGAAGTTTAACTTTCGCTGGTGAAGACGGAAGTGGTCCTATTGCTGCTTGGGATGATGTAATGCCAACAGCTAACGAAGAAGCTCATCATGGTGTTGCTGGAACTCCAACTGGCCCAACTCAAGGTGCAAGTGGTAACCAAAACTTTACATATACAAACTCATCAGCTATTGATGGTGTTGCTTTAACAGTTTTCTACCAACCTTCAGGAAATGCTGCTAACATTAAAAGTTCAGTAGAATACGGTATTCAGTATACTGGTATTGATGGATTAGATGTTGGTTTTGCAATGGGTGAAAACGAAGATGGTGTTGCACCAACTAACATTAACACTGCAATCGCTGCTGGTGGAACTTATGATAACACTGTAATGTATGCAAAATACACAATGGATGCATTTACATTTGGTTATCAAACAAACTCAGTAGATGGTTCAACTGCTAACTCTGACTACGACTTCACAGGTATTGGTCTATCTTATGCTGTAACTGAAGATATTTCTGTATCTTATAACACAACAGAGGTTGACTATGAAGAAGCTGGAAGAGGAGATCAAGAAGCAACTGGATTATCAGCTTCTTGGACAAATGGTTCAGTAACTGTTTCTGCTTCAACGCACGACGTTAAAAACGTTCAAGGTACAAACACAGTAGATAACAAAGCATACGAAATCAATTTCGGTTTTGCATTCTAATTAATTTAGATTGTTAAAATAAAATTAGGCCCCCTTTTTGGGGGCCTTTTTTTTACTCAAAATATGAAATTCCTGCAAAACCAAAGCAATTTGTTAAATTTAACTTTTTGATATTTTTTTTTGTTATTCCTCCAAGAGCAATAACTTTATTTGATGAAAGTTTTGAAATTAATTTAAACTTATAAATTCCAAGGTAATTTTTCTTTTTTTTAAAAATTGGAGAAATAAACAAAAATTTTACTCCCTGAGTTTCTTTTTGACGTATCTCCTTTAAATTATGAGCAGAGCCAATAAGTAAAAAATTTAATGGTAAACTGTATGATAAATGCCTTATTTCATTGTTAAATGATGGTATGTAAGCACCATCTAAACCAAGTTTTAAAGCACATTTGATATTATTAGAAAGAATAAGCTTCAATTTAAGCTTCTTACATAAATCTCTTATTTTCATCAATTCGTCTGTATTTATTTTATTTTTATAATTTCTGTAAATTAAACAGGTTTTTTTTGATTGTTTTTGAATAATTTCTTTATCGAACTTATTTATAAAGTAGTATTGTTTAGGATAAGATTTATGCATTTGACGGTAAAAAATTTAATAAATATAAATAATCAAATCAATTCAAAAATTGCCAATTTAGATCAAAATACAAAGCCTACAATAGTAGCTGTTTCTAAAACTTTTAAGATTGATCATATTATTCCAGTAATTGAATATGGTCATAAAGATTTTGGAGAAAATAAAGTTCAAGAAGCTATCGATAAATGGGGTGATATAAAAAAAAGATATCAAGACTTAAAATTACATTTGATTGGAAAGCTTCAATCTAACAAAGTTAAATTTATAGCAGGATTATTTGATTATATTCATTCTTTAGATAGTGAAAGATTAGCAAAAAAAATATCAGAAGAGCAAGTTAAACATAATTGGCATCCTAAATTATTCATTCAAGTAAATATAGGTAATGAGCCTCAAAAAAGTGGAATTCATGTAAACCACCTAGAGGAATTTGCTAAAATATGCAGTGATCTTAAACTCAATATTATTGGATTAATGTGCATCCCACCTTTAAACGAAGACCCAGAAAAGTCATTTATGAGAATGAGCTATTTAAATAGTAAAATGAATTTTAAAGATTTAAGCATGGGAATGTCTTCAGATTATTTAACCGCTTTAGATTACAAGTCTACTTTTTTAAGAATAGGTTCAAACATATTCGGTGAAAGAATCAAAAAACTGTAGGTTTATTTGATAATTATTTTAGTTTTTTTTTTAATTAACTTAATAAGTATTAGAAAATCTTTTTCTTTTAAAGCAATACACCCAGCTGTAGGTGAATAATTTTTTGTTAAATGCAAAAAAATAGCACTACCTTTACCTATTATTATTGGTTTTGTATTGTATGAAATGGGTATAATAAAATTATATTTTGAATCTTTTCTATATAATTTTTCATGTTTTAAGTTTTTTTTTATATTTATTAATTTATTATAAAATTTTTTACTTCTAATATCATGGCACCATCCCATAGATTTTTTTATAGGCACACATTTTAGTAAAGTTTTTGGTTTTTTTACTCTATCATTTCTGTAATATAGATTTCCTAAACTATATTTTCCTTTAGGGGTTTTCTTATCAGCTTCTTTTTTACTTTTGCAAGTTCCATTTTTTCCAATGCTACATTTAAATTTAAAATCATCAATTAGAAGTGTATCTTTATTTTTTATAAATATTGTCATATTCTATTTTAATATGAATAACCAAAAATTAATAATCTATGATTTCGATGAGTTATTCAATATCCTTAATGAGATAAAATTTTACTTTAGATACGATTTATTAAATATAAATGCTCAAAATCTTCAATCAATTAACTTTGAAAACTTTGATAACTATTTGGTAATAACAAAAAAAAAAAGCAATAATTTTTCACATCAATTAATTATTAATAATTTACCTCTAAAAGTAGAAAAAATATTAGAAATAATAAATATAAACTTTTTAAAAAAAAAATTTAACCAGCAATCAGAAATAAAAATTGGTGATTATAAAATAAATTTAAATTCAAGAATTTTATCTAAAAATAATAAAAAAATTAACCTTACAGAGAAAGAGGCGGAAGTGATTGTTTTCTTAAAAAATTCAAAAGAACCAGTAAATGTTGATAAATTACAAGAAATTGTTTGGGGTCATAAAAATAAATTGGAAACTCACACAGTTGAAACACATATTTATAGATTAAGAAAAAAAATTAATGATGTTTTTGATAATGATAATTTTATTATTAGTCTTAAATCAGGTTATATAATCAATTGAAAAAGAAAAACTTTATAGCTAAGGAATTGTTTTCAAGAAAATATAAACCTAAAGTGTTCAAACCAAAAAAAGGAAAAGGAAGTTACAGTAGAAAAAAAACTAAAGTCTAGCACCAATTTGCTGTATTACTTTAGAAGACATTTCTGTCCCTTTTTTGAGACATTCTTCAGGATTTAGATTGTTGATATAACCATGCAAATATCCCGCGGCAAATAAATCTCCAGCCCCAGTTAGATCTTTTATATCCAGATCGGGAGTAGCTTTATTTTCAAATATTGTATTCCCAAATATTGAGATAGCTCCTTTTTCACCACGAGTAATTACTAGCAATTTTTCAAGACTTTTTGCAAATTCGATTACTTCTGTAAAATTTTTAGCATCAATTAATGATATGATCTCTTGTTCGTTTGCAAAAGTTATATCCAATTTATTTTTAACTAAATCTAAAAAATGTGTTTTGTGTCTATCCACACAAAATTGATCAGATAAAGACATTGCAACTTTTTTTGAATTAACAATTGCCTTTTCAAATGCCTTTCTTGGCTCACCTTCATCCCACAAGTAACCTTCTAAGAATAATATTTCACTTTTTTTAATTGCCTCTATATCAACGTCTTTTTCATTAATTTTGCCAGCTATACCTAAGAAAGTGCACATTGTTCTCTCCGAATCTGGGGTTACTAGTATCAAGCAAGTTCCTGTGTCTATAGCCTCTTTTTTTTTGGAATAAAAAAAATTTACATTCTCAGATTTTAAGCCTTCTTCATATTTACTTCCTAGTTCATCATCAGATACTTTTCCTATAAATCCAACTTGATTTCCCAACTGTGAAAGACCTACTATTGAATTAGCCACTGAACCACCCGATATAGTTTTTTCTATCTTAAGCCCTGACATAATCTTTTTAAATTTAGCCTGATCAAAAAAGAGCTTCATGGTACCCTTAATTAAATTATTTTGGGTTATAAAATCATCATTTACCTTGCAAATAACATCAACAATTGCGTTTCCAATACCTAAAACTTTCATATTTTATGTTTTTTTTGTTTTTACTGGCTTCTTTCTACCAGGATAACAACTAGTACAAATTTTACAAGTTAAACCATAACACTCTCTGGCTTTGCAGAATTCTCTTCCATAATAAATTATTTGCAAGTGAAGTTTGTTCCAGTTTTTTTTCGGAAATAATCTTTTGAGATCTTTTTCAGTTTGAATAACATTTTTTCCATTTGTCAGACCCCACCTTTGTGCAAGTCTATGAATGTGTGTATCAACAGGAAAAGCAGGAAAACCAAATCCCTGAGACATAACTACACTTGCCGTTTTATGTCCAACACCAGGTAAACTTTCCAATTCTTCAAAAGTTTTCGGAACTCTGCTATTATATTTATCCACCAGCATTTTAGATAAAATATAAATACTCTTTGCTTTAATCCTAAAAATTCCAATTTTTTTTATTAGTTGTTCAATTCTTTTTCTACCAAGTTGAACAAAATGTTCAGGTTTATAATATTTTGGGTAAATATTCTTAGTTACATTGTTAACATTTTTATCAGTGCATTGAGCAGATAAAAGAACAGAGATAAGTAATGTAAAAATATTTCGATGTTTTAGAGGAGCGGGTATTTTATGATAAGTTTTATCTAGTATTTTTAAAGCTATTTTTGCCCTTTGGACCTCATTCATTACTCAAAATTTAACACGTCTCTCATTGAATAAAGCCCTGGTTTTTTTGATTTAATCCATTTAGCTGCAGTTAATGCTCCTTCGGAATATAGTGCTCTATCAAACGCCTCGTGGTTTAAAGTTATTATTTCTTTACCGCTCGAAAACTTCACTTCATGTTCGCCGATTATTTCACCTTTTCTTATAGAGTTAAAATTAATCTTATTCCCATAAGGGAAATTTTTCTTATTAAGGTATTTTTTTCCGATCAATTTATAAAAGTCTTTATTTTTCCCTTTCGCTATGCCTTTGCCTAACATTAATGCAGTTCCAGATGGAAAATCTTTTTTATGCCTATGGTGGATCTCAAAAACTTTACTTAAATATTTATCACCTAGAGTTTTCGATGCTATTTCAGTTAAATACATTAAAAGATTTATCCCTAAACTCATATTTCCTGCTTTAAGAATAGAAATTTTCTTTGAATATTTTTTAATTAAATTTTCCTCCTTTTTAGTAAAACCTGTTGTTCCAATAACAACTTTTTTTTTAAGTTTAGAGGCTATCTTAAGTACTTCGAATGTGCATTTAGGGATTGTAAAATCAATAATTACATCTGCTTTTTTAAACGCATCTTCACTATTCAATTGAGGTCTTAGTCCAAAAATTTTTTTTTTTACAATTATATTTTCAGTGATTGTGATCAACTTTGAATATTTGTCAGATTTAACTGATTTAATGAGCTGCTGTCCCATCCTACCCATACAACCTGTTATTGCTATGTTTAATTTTGGCATATAAATAATTAATTAAAACTAAAATAGATTAACACTTACTATTAGTTTTGCCAGAAACTTTTGGCTTTTTGAAAAAATTTTCTAATACTTGGATTTGATTTCTCGTTTTCAATTTCTCTAAATTTTTCAAGCAATTCTTTTTGCTCTTTATTTAATGATACTGGTACTTCAGTGTTCACTTGCACATAAAGATCACCAAAATCACTTCCTCTCATTAAAGGCATCCCTTTGCCTCTAAGCCTAAATTGTTTACCACTTTGTGTGCCAGCAGGAATTTTAATTTTTGCTTTTCCCCCATCAATAGTTGGGATTTCAATAGAAGTTCCAAGAGCTGCATCAGCAATAGAAATTGGACACTCAAAAAATAGATTTTCGTCAGATCTTTTGAATAACTCATGTGAATGAACATTTATAAATAAATATAAATCACCACTCGTTCCGCCTCTAGAACCTGCCTCTCCTTTTCCTGATAATCTAATTCTTGTTCCATCATCAACACCTTTTGGAATGGTAACCGATAATCTTTTCGATGCTTGTTTTTTCCCTTGTCCACCACAACTTCCACATGGATTAGTAATCATTTCTCCTGATCCAGAGCATTGAGGGCACGTTTGTTGCACTGTAAAAAAACCTTGGCTAGATCTTACTTGTCCATGTCCTCCACACATGTTGCATGCACCCGTATCATGACCTGGTTTAGAACCTGAACCACTACAAGTATTACATTTTTCTGAAGTTGAAAACTTTATATCTTGTTTTTTTCCTGAAAAAGCTTCTTCTAAAGAAATCGACAAATCATATCTTAAATCTGAACCTCTATTATTCGATCTTCTTGATCTTCTTCCTCCCCCAAAGCCTTCACCAAAAAAATCCTCAAAGATATCAGAAAAATGATTAGAAAAATCAAAATTACCAAAACCTCCTCTTCCTCCACCACCATTTTCAAAAGCAGCGTGTCCAAAATTATCATAATTTTGTTTTCTTTCTGAGTTCGAGAGTACGTGATAGGCTTCAGAAGCCTCTTTAAATTTTTCCTCAGCTGCTTTATCACCTTTATTTTTATCAGGGTGATGTTTTACTGCTAATTTTCTGTAGGCTGATTTAATCTGGTCTGCGGAAGCACTTCTATCAATACCCAAGACATCATAGTAATCTCTTTTTGCCATAACTAGTTACAGACAAATAGTTGTTAGTCTAGGCGCTTTTTTCTTTGTTTTCGTCTTTTACTTCTTCGAAGTCTGCATCAACAACGTTATCGTCTTTTTTATCTTCTCCCTTAGAGTCATCCTTTGACGTCTCACCTGGTTTAGCATTTTGTTGAGATTTATAAATTGCTTCACCAAGTTTCATGGATGCTTGAACCAAATCTTGAGTTTTCTTTTTTATTTCTTCTAGGTCTGTTCCTTTTAAAGCATTTCTTAAGTTTGCCGAAGCATCCTCAATTGCTTTTTTATCTGCATCTGAAACTTTGCTACCATGTTCTTTTAGATTTTTCTCTGTTGAATGCAACAAAGTATCTGCTTGATTTCTTGCATCAACTGCTTCTCTTTTCTTTTTATCAGCTTCTTTGTTAGATTCTGCATCTTTTACCATTTGATTAATTTCTTCATCAGTTAAACCACCAGATGCTTGAATCTGAATCTTTTGTTCTTTTCCAGTTCCCTTGTCTTTTGCAGAAACATTTACAATACCATTTGCATCTATATCAAATGTAACTTCAATCTGAGGAACACCTCTTGGAGCAGGAGCAATACCTACTAATTCAAAATTACCTAAAATTTTGTTATCTGCAGCCATTTCCCTTTCACCCTGTAAAACTCTAATTGATACAGCGGGCTGATTATCTTCCGCGGTTGAGAAGACTTGGCTTTTTTTGGTTGGAATAGTTGTATTTTTTTCTATTAGTTTTGTAGATACACCACCCAATGTTTCAATTCCTAATGACAATGGTGTTACATCAAGTAATAAAACATCTTTTACATCGCCTTGTAAAACACCTGCTTGAATAGCAGCACCCATTGCAACCACCTCATCTGGGTTGACAGATTTATTTGGTTCTTTACCAAAAAAGTTTTTCACTTCTTCAACTACTTTTGGCATTCTAGTCATTCCACCAACTAAAACTATTTCATCTATTTCACTAGCAGAAAGACCAGCATCTTTTAACGCTGTCTTGCAAGGTGGAATTGTTCTTGAAATTAAATCTTCAACTAAAGCTTCTAGTTTAGCTCTAGTCATTTTTAAATTTATATGTTTGGGACCTGTTTTATCTGCTGTAATAAATGGAAGATTAATTTCGGTTTGGGCCGCAGATGATAGTTCTATTTTTGCTTTTTCTGAAGCCTCTTTTAATCTTTGCAAAGCAAGCTTATCTGATTTTAAATCAATACCATTTTCTTTTTTAAATTCTGATAACAAGTATTCAACTATTGCATTATCAAAATCTTCTCCACCGAGAAAAGTATCACCGTTTGTAGATTTAACTTCAAATACACCATCACCTAATTCAAGAATTGATACATCAAATGTACCACCACCTAAATCATATACAGCAATTTTTTTATTTGATTTCTTATCTAAACCATAAGCTAATGACGCTGCAGTTGGTTCATTTATAATTCTTAAAACTTCAAGACCAGCAATTTTACCTGCATCCTTAGTTGCTTGTCTTTGAGCATCATTGAAGTAAGCAGGAACAGTAATCACGGCCTGTTTCACTTCTTGCCCTAAATATTTTTCTGCAGTTTCTTTCATTTTCTGCAGTGTGAAAGCTGAAATTTGTGATGGTGAATATTTGGTTCCTTTAGCTTCTATCCATGCATCACCTTTGTCTGAATTAACAATTTTAAATGGAACTGTCTCAACATCTTTTTTAACCGTTGGATCATCAAAGTTTCTTCCAATTAATCTTTTAACAGCAAAAATTGTATTTTCTGGATTTGTTACTGCTTGTCTTTTTGCAGGTTGACCTACAAGTTTTTC
>Ga0255759_10002890_pt1 | contig 15206 bp, 16 predicted proteins | sample 101ome_20_FD_179959 | JGI IMG/M metagenome (GOLD analysis project Ga0255759, IMG submission 179959) | Coastal salt marsh microbial communities from the Groves Creek Marsh, Skidaway Island, Georgia - 101404AT metaG (version 2) | ecosystem: Environmental > Aquatic > Marine > Intertidal zone >...
GTTCAGACTTTGTGCCGTTAGCATATAAAGCAGAGCAATCTAAAAAAGTTTTTTTCTGTACTTGCAAACAAACAAATGATCAGCCAATGTGTGATGGATCACATAATTCAAAATAGAATATGAAAACAATAGAAGTAAAAAAAATTATTAAAGCTTTAAGTGCATCTGATGGTGCTGGAGTAAAGTTAAAAAGAAGTATTGGTACACCTGAAGCGGATTATATAGATCCTTTCTTAATGTTAGATGAATTTGGATCAGAAAATAAAGATGATTATATTGCAGGCTTTCCTCCTCATCCACATAGAGGAATAGAGACAGTTACCTACATGTTAAATGGAGAGTTTGAACACCAAGATAGTACTGGTGCAAAAGGAATTATGACTTCTGGTGATGTACAGTGGATGAAAACAGGTAGAGGAATAATCCACTCTGAAATGCCTGCAATGAAAGAAGGCAAGTTATTAGGTTTTCAGCTTTGGATAAACATGCCAGCAAAATACAAAAAGAACAAACCTGAGTATCTATATATAAAGGGTAATGAGCTTGGAACTCATAAAGATAATGACAAAACAGTTAAAGTAATTGCTGGAAAATATGAAAATGCCGAAGGGCCTGAAAAAAATCATAACGTTGAACCAATATATTTTCATGTAGTTTTAAATGAAGGCAAAGAGTTTAGTTGTGATGCTCCTGAAGGACACAACAGTTTTATATATTTGCTTAAAGGTGAGCTAAAAATTGGTGATAAAGATCACGATAAAACTTCTGATTCTAATTTAATTCTTTTAGAAAAAGGTAATAAGCTTACTGTTAAAGCTAATAAAAAATCTGAATTTTTATTTATAGCTGGAAAACCAATTGGAGAACCAATTGCAAGAGGTGGTCCATTTGTAATGAATACAAAAGCTGAAATACTTGAAGCTATTCAAGATTACAACAACGGAACGTTTGCTAAATATTAAAAGTTAAAGTACGTTCCCTTTATAAATGCCAAAATCAATAATAATTACAAAAAATGGTGGCCCTGAAGTTTTAGAGCTACAAGATGTAAATGTAGGTTCTCCTGGTCCAGATGAGATTAAAGTGACTAATCATGCAATTGGTTTAAATTATATAGATACATATCATAGATCTGGCTTGTACCCTGTAAAACTTCCTAGCGGAATTGGTTTAGAAGCAGCAGGGAAAATTGATGAAGTTGGATCTAACGTTACAGAATTTAGCAAAGGAGATAATATTGCATATGCTTCAGTACCTCTAGGAGCTTACGCTCAACAAAGAATAATTCCTGCAAAAATAGCTGTAAAAATTCCAGATGGAATTTCACATACACAAGCTGCAACACTGATGACCAAGGGATTAACAACAAACTATCTACTTTGTAAAACATATAAATTAAAAGCAGGTGAAACAGTTTTATTTCATGCAGCAGCTGGAGGTGTTGGTCAAATATTTGCTCAGTGGGCAAATAGTATTGGTGCAAAAGTAATTGGAACTGTTGGATCTGACGAAAAAATTAGTGTGGCAAAAGAAAATGGCTATGCACATGTTATTAATTATTCCAAGGATGATTTTGCAAAAGAAGTGATGAAATTTACAAATAATGAGGGCGTTCCTGCAGTATTTGATGGTGTAGGTAAAAATACTTTTCATAAATCACTTGAGTGCTTAAAGACACGAGGAATGATGATAAGTTTTGGAAACGCTTCTGGTCCATTGGACCCAGTAAATGTACCTAAAGATATTCAGCCTAAGGGATTATATTTGACTAGACCTTCAATTGCACAATATTTTACAAATCAAAAAGAGCTTCAAGAAGGAGCTGATGCTGTATTTGAAAAAGTAAAATTTGGTAAAATTAAAATAAGAATTTCTAAAGAATATAAACTTGCTGATGCTAAGCAAGCACATCAAGATCTAGAATCTAGAAAATTAACAGGGCCCGCTGTTATAATTCCTTAATGGAAAATAAGATTATCTCTCCTTGTATTAGCATTTGTAGAACAGATCCTGTGACAGGCTATTGCTATGGGTGTGCCAGAACTAATGAAGAAAAGAAAAAATGGAAGAATGAAAATTCAACTAATGAATGGAAAGAGGATAATTTAAAAATTATTGTCACAAGAATGCAAGGATGGCAATTGAATACGTTTAAAGAATCTTACGAGCACAAGAAAAATAAAGGTGTTTCCTTATTTAAAAAAAATCTCTTAGAAAATAAAAATTAATAATCTTTTTTCATCGAGTCCATATCGCTCAAATGATATTTCAACGCTTGGTTAGACAGTCTTATTTCATGCATAAATAAAAAAATAGAAATAATCATACAAACACAACAACCTGCGAATATGATACGAGCTATCTGTAAACTACCAAGATAAAGCATTAATACTGTCATCATGTTAAATAAAAAACCAAAAGCAGCAAAGCCCATTGTGTATTTCAAAACATTCGTTCTTTTATTTAGTACATGTAATTGATTTTCCCACTCAGGAGGGATTTTTTTTTCGAAAGTATACTGGTCATGAATTTGTCTAATTAAAGCGCTCAATGTATGAAACCTAGTGCTATACATGGTCATCATTAAAGGTATAGCTGGAAACATTAACGCTGCAACTGTGTAGTCGATATTCATTTCGAATCAAATTGATTATGAAGTTAGTGTTTGATATTTACAAGTAATATTTAATGCGCCACTTAAAAATTTTTATAGACCTATCTAGATTAAACAAGCCTATTGGTATAATGCTTTTATTTTGGCCTTGTTCTTGGGGTTTAGCGTTTGCCTATTATTCTAACCAAAACACAGATCTATTTATTTTTTATCTAACTTTGTTTTTTTTAGGCTCAGTACTAATGAGAAGCGCTGGATGTATCTTTAATGATATTGTAGATAAAGATTTTGATAAAAAAGTTAATAGAACAAAAAAACGTCCTATAGCTTCAGGTCAAATTTCAATAGCTCTATCTTTTTTCTATGTAGCCATCCTATGTTTAGTTGCCTTTCTTATTTTAATGCAGTTTAATTTTCTTACAATAATACTTGGTATGGGTTCTATGCTTTTAGCTTTTTCATACCCCTTTATGAAAAGAATAACATACTGGCCACAACTTTTTTTAGGTTTGACATTTAATTGGGGTGTTATAATGGCTTGGTCCGCAATGAACAATTCCCTTTCATCGGAGATTTTTATACTTTATGTTTCAGCCACATTTTGGACATTGGGTTATGACACTATTTATGGGGCTCAAGATATGTCTGACGATGAAATAATCGGATTAAAATCTACTGCAATAAAATTTAAAGAAAATATAAGAATATTTGTTTCAATTTCATATTTGTTAAGTATTCTATTAATTTGTTTTTTGTTCAAAAGTTTTTTAGGTATAAATATCTTTTCATTATTTCTTTTATTATTTATCTCATCCTTATTTTATCAATTAATAAATTTTAAGAAAAAAAAAAAAAGTAACTACTTAAAATTATTTAAGTTTAATAATTATTCTGGACTATTATTATTTTTAGCATTTCTAAACTTGAATTAAATTATGAAACTAGACGAATTAAAAAAAATAATAATAAGACTTTTTAAAGAACATGTAAAAAAACATTTGAAGAGAATTTTAATAGCCTTATTTCTTTCTATAGTAGTGGCTGGAAGCACTTCTGGAATAGCTTGGTTGTTAGATCCAGCTGTAAAAAAAATATTTATCGAGCAAGATAAAGTTTTTGCATGGTCAATACCTATTTTAATCGTTTTAGCTTTTTCAAGTAAAGGCTTGTCTCTTTACTTTGCCAGATTAAATATACTTAGAGTTGGTGAAGAAGTTGCTGGTGAGTTGCAAAAAAAAGTAGCAAATAACATCTTAACTTCAGATATTCAAACCTTAGACAATAGACACTCAGGAAAATATATTTCAAATATTATGTATGACTGTAATCATGTCCAGAACCTAGTAAGCACCGGTGTATTAAATTTAATGAAAGACACCTTTTCGGTGATAGCACTTGTGTCTTTAATGTTTTATCAAAATTGGAAGCTAGCTATATTTGCAATTTTAATGATGCCACTAGCTGGGGGTTTGGCTAAATCGCTTGGAAAAAGAATAGGTAAAGCTACATCAAAAGCAGGTATATCATCAGCAAACCTTGTGTCATTTCTAACTGAAATTTTTAAAGGATCAAAAATGATAAGAATTTATCAGAAAGAAAAAGATGAGAATAAAAAAGCTAATCAAGTAATTGATGATTTAGTAGAAAAAAATATTAAAATTGGAAGCGTAATTATAAGAGCTACACCAGTTATGGAAATATTAACAGGTTTTATGATTGCAGGGTTTATAATTTTCTCAGGACGTTTAATAGCTGCAGGAGAATTAGAGGTAAATAACTTTTTTTCTTTTTTAGCAGCAATGATGCTAGCTTATCAACCAATTAGGTCTTTAGCTACAATCAATATGGCTGCTTATCAAGGAGCAGCGGCATTTAAAAGGATAAGTGATATTATAGACAGTGAAATTAAAATAAAAGAGCTATCAGCATCACCTAATCTAATCTTAAAAAATTCTAATATTAAATTCAAAAATGTTGGATTCAAATATGACTCAACAGAAGAGAAAGCTATAAAAAATTTAAATTTTGAAATTAAAGGAAACAAAATGACAGCATTTGTTGGTCATAGTGGTGCAGGTAAAAGTACAGTTATAAACTTATTACCTAGATTTTATGATCCTCAAGAAGGGTCAATAGAAATAGACAATCAAGATATAAAAAAAGTTACGTTAAGTTCTTTAAGAAAAAATTTATCGATGGTCAGTCAAGACATTGTTTTATTTGACGATACGATAAAAAATAATATTGCTTATGCAAAAAGTGATGCTACAGATGAGGAAATCCTGCGAGCCTGCAAATTTGCTGCGGCTGATGAATTCATAAATAAACTGCCAAAAAATTATAATACTATCATTGGTGAAAATGGTATCAGACTTTCGGGAGGTCAAAAACAAAGAATTTCGATAGCTAGAGCAGTCTTAAAAGAGTCTCCAATCATTTTATTAGATGAAGCAACTTCATCTTTGGACTCTGATTCTGAGGAAATAGTTCAAAATGCAATTAACAATTTAACGAAAAATAAAACAACTTTAGTCATAGCTCATAGGCTTTCTACAATTCATAATGCAGATATGATTTTTGTTATGGCAAACGGTACAATAATAAACTCTGGTGATCATAATCTTTTAATAAAGAATTGTGAGGAATACAAATCTCTCTATAACAAACAATTAAAGTAAATGTTGACAGCATATAGGATTCTAACAAATATTTTGTACCCATTTTTATTTATTTTTTTATTAGTTAGAATTTTTTCAAAAAAAGAAGATACAATGAGATTTGGAGAAAAAATACTTGTAAAAAAATTTAAGGCTAAGAGAATTTTAAATTTAAAGCTAATTTGGTTTCATGCGGCAAGTATTGGTGAATTTAAAAGTATAATTCCTATAATAAAAAATCTTAATTCAGAATATAAAAATTTTCAATTTTTAATCACTACTAATACTTTAAGTTCTAGCGCTATAGCGTTAACTGAACTAAAAAAATTTAATAACGCTCAGCATAGATTTATGCCTTTTGACATTAATTTCTTAATAGAAAAATTTATAGAGTCTTGGAAACCAGAAAAAATTTTTCTAGTCGACTCAGAAATATGGCCAAATTTAATTATTAAAGCTCATGAAAAGAGAATCCCTCTTGGATTGATTAATGCAAGATTAACAAAAAAATCCTATCTAAGGTGGTCCCGTTTTCCAAAAACAGCAAAAAAAATTTTTAATTTTATCAGCTTAAGTCTTTGTGCAAACAAAGAAACACAAAAATATTTAAATAAACTTCATGCAAGAAATATTATATATGCGGGAAATATTAAATTTACGAATAATATTCAATTAATAAAATTTAAAAATAATAACGATAAAATTTTAGCTAAATTAAGATTTTGGTTAGCAGTAAGTATTCATAAAGAAGAAGAAATTTTTTGTTTGAAAACACACATTGAATTAAAAAAAAGATATAATAATATAGTTACTATTATCGCTCCAAGGCATTTAAATAAAATTGAAAGAATTAAAAAACTCTCTGAAAATTTTAAATTAAAAACTCAAATTTTAAATGATAATGATGAAATTTCAAATAATGCAGAAATAATAATTATTAATTCTTTTGGCGTTTTGCAAAAATACTTTCGTTACGCCAAAAGTGTTTTTGTAGGAAAATCAATGATCAAAAGATTAGAAAATGATAGCGGCCAAAATCCTATAGATGCTGCTAAATTTGATTGTAAGATATATCATGGGCCTTATGTTTCAAATTTCAATGAAGTTTATGAAATTTTAAAAAAAGAAAATTTTTCTTATCTTATAAATAATTACAATGAGCTATGTCATAATTTAATTAGAGATTTACAAAACCCTGTAAAAAAAAATATTCTAGGATCAAACTCGATTGATAACTTAGGAAAAGAAATTTTATCTAATACAATGATTGAAATTAAAAAATTCTTAAATGATAAAATTTAATAAACCAAAGTTTTGGGATAATAAAAATTTCAGTTTTTTCTCAATTTTTTTATTACCTTTATCAATACTTACTTTGCTTTATATATTGTTGAAAAAAAAACTTTCAAAGATTAAAGCTTATAAAATTCCAATAATTTGTGTTGGAAATATATATATTGGTGGAACAGGTAAAACACCTTCTTCAATTTTAATTGCCAATGAATTATCAAATATCGGATATAAGCCGGTTATTGTGCGTAAATTTTATAAAGATCATTTTGATGAATATAATCAAATCAAAAACAACTTTAAAAATTTAATTATAAATAAATCTAGAGATAAAGGTATAATTCAAGCTGAGGAAGAGGGTTACAATACAGTTATACTTGATGATGGTATGCAAGATTATAGGATTAAAAAAAACTTGAGCATAATTTGTTTTAATCAACATCAATTAGTTGGAAATGGAATGCTCTTACCTGCAGGTCCTCTCAGAGAAAAAATCCATTCCTTAAAAAATACTGATATAATTTTAATTAACGGAAAAGAGGACAAAAAGTTTGAAAAAAAAATCTTAGGAATAAATAAAAACCTGCAAATTTTTTATTCTTACTATAATCCAGTAAATATTAATGAGTTTACAGGTCATAAACTATTTGCTTTAGCAGGTATTGCAAATCCAGAAAATTTTTTTACTTTACTTGAAGAAAATAATTTAAATATTTCTAAAAAGCTAGTTTTTCCCGACCATTACAGATTTAAAAAAAATGAATTACAAAAAATTATAAACATAGCAAAGCAAAAAAAGTTAAAAATCATTATGACAGAAAAAGATTTTTTTAAACTAAGTAATTTTAATTTTAATGAATTTAATTATCTCAAAGTAAATTTAGAAATTAATAATAAAAAAGAATTAATAGATAGAATAAGAAAAATTTATGATTAAGTTTATAAATTATTTTATACAATCAGTTATAATTTATTGCTTCTTTTTGGTTGGTTTCATTTTAGGAATAAAAAATAGTAGAATTGTTTTTAGTTATATGTTTTCACTAATTGGTCCAATATTTAGATCAAAAAAAATTGTTAAAAGAAATCTAGAAATTTTTTCATCGCAACTTACAAATAAAGATAAAAGTAAAATCATTAATGAGATGTGGAAAAATTATGGAAAAACTTTTATAGAATACATTTTTTTAGAAAAATTAAGATCAGATGTTAAAAATGTAATCATAAAAGGTGAAGAGAATATCTTGAATGTGATCGAACAAAAAAAACCAGTAATTTTTGTATCAGGTCATTTTGCTAATTTTGAGATAATGTCTATGGAGATTACGAAAAGAAACATTAAATTAGCTACCATCTACAGACCGCTAAATAATTTTTTTTTAAATCCGTTTATGGAATATTAAAGAAAAAAAAATGTTTGTAGATATCAAATTAAAAAAGGCATAAGTGGTGTTAGAGACGCAATAAAATTTTTAAAAAAAGATTATTCTATTGCGATGATGATAGATCAAAGAGTTAGTGAGGGTGAAAAAATAAATTTCTTTAATAAACCTGCACTAACAACAACATTGCCTGCACAGCTTTCAATGAAATTAAATTTGAAAATAGTTCCAATTTTTATAGAGAGAACAAAAGATGATAAATTTTTGATTGAGTTTCTAAAACCAATCGACAATGAAAAATTTCAAGATAAAATAGAGTTAAGTAAGGAGTTAAATAAAATTCTAGAAAATATGATTAACAGAAACCCTTTTCAGTGGATTTGGACTCACAATAGATGGAAATAGTTTCTAATTTTTGTTTTTTTTGTATCTTTCATTTACTTCTATGGGGGAAAAGTATGCTTCTTGCAAATCTACATTCCAATAATTAAGATTTTTTAAATTAATTTTTTTTCCTGATATTGCACATATAACGTAATCTCCGTCTTCAAGAATCTCAAAATAGTTGTGTTTAAAAATAAGTTTAGCTTTTTTTTTCATATTTCTTAAATTATACAACATATAAATAAACATGAATATTGGAATAATTGGTAGTGGCGGGAGAGAGCACGCGCTATGTAAAAAGATCTCACAGTCAAAAAGAGTAAAAAAAATTTTCTGTTTTCCAGGAAATGCAGGTACTTCAAACTTAGCAAAAAATTTAGAAGTAGATGTGCTTAATTTTAAAAGATTACTTAGCTTAATTAAATTTCATAAAATAGACCTAGTTATAGTGGGACCTGAGGAACCGCTAGTGTTTGGAATAGTTGATTTTTTAAAAAAAGAGAACGTTAAAGTTTTTGGTCCAGATAAATATGCTTCTAAACTAGAGGGTTCTAAAGCTTTTATGAAAAAAATCTGTTTAAAAAATAATATTCCTACAGCAAAATTCAAAATTTGTACTAACTCAAAAAACGTTAAAATATTTTTAAATAATTGCAAATTTCCAGTCGTAGTTAAAGCTGATGGTTTAGCTGCTGGAAAAGGTGTTTCAATTTGTAAAAATAAAAATCAAGTAATGAAAATGACTAATCAAATATTTAATGGAAAATTTAAATCATCAAAAAAAGTAGTTTTAGAAGAGTTTCTAAAAGGAGAAGAGGCAAGTTATTTTATTGTTGTTGATAAAAATAGTTTTAAGTTTTTTGGAAGTGCTCAAGATCATAAACGTGTTTTTGAAAACGATAAAGGTCCTAACACTGGGGGGATGGGTGCATATTCACCAGCACCTATTATTGACAATTTATTAGAAAAAAAAATCATAAAAAAAATAATTGAACCCACATTGCAAGCTTTAAAAAAAGAAAAAAAATTTTATCTCGGTTTTTTATATGCTGGTTTAATGATTAAAAATAATGAACCATATCTGATTGAATATAACATAAGAATGGGAGATCCTGAATGTCAGGTTATTTTACCAAGGCTAAAAACAGATTTAATTAAAATTATTGATGCTGCATGTAGTAACAATCTTAAAAATATTAATATAAATTGGAAAGAAGATAAGTGCATGACAATTGTTTTATGTTCAAAAGGATATCCTAATAAATATAAAAAAAATTTAAAACTTAATACTCTTAATAAAATTAAATTATCAAAAAAAGATTACATTTATCATGCTGGAACAAAAACTATTAATAATCAGCTTTTATCAAACGGTGGTAGAGTTTTAAATATTACCTCAATGGGGAAAAGATTTTCAAATATAAGAAAAAATATAATTTCTATTTTAAAAAAAATTAATTGGAGAAATGGTTTTTTTAGGAAAGACATAGGATGGAAAGTTATAAAAAAAAATGAGAATTATTAGTGGTTTTTTAAAAGGTAAAAAGATTAAATTTTTAAAAAACTCTAACACAAGACCACTTAAAGACTCTGTTAAAGAAAATATTTTTAATATTTTAATTCATTCTAAATTTATAAAAGCAAAAATAGAAAAATCAAATGTCTTAGATCTGTACTCTGGTATTGGCTCATTCGGAATAGAATGTATATCAAGAGGTGCTGAAAAAGTAACATTTATAGAGAAAGATATTAGTGCACTTAATACTTTAAAAGAAAATTTAAAATTTTTATCAATAATTAATAAAACTAAATTACTTAATAGAAAAATAGAAGATGAATTAGGCCATAAATTTGAAAACAAGTTTGATATATTTTTTTTAGACCCTCCATTTGCTGACAGCGATTTTATAAATAATTTAAAAAAATTAAAGGATGCAAAATTATTTAATAAAAATCACATTGTTATAATTCACCGTGAAAAAAAAGCGTTTGATGATTTTGAAAATCTATTGAAAATTATTGAAACTAAAGCGTATGGCAGATCTAAAATTATTTTTGGATCATTTAGCTAAATAATTTTTAGTTTCTAATTTTACCTGTTCAACGGCTGGTTGGTTAAATGGATCAATATTTGAAAGTTTAGCCAATAATATAGTCTCTATAATAAAATAAGAAAAAAGTTTACCTATGGTCTCTTCGTTATTTTTTTTGATTTTAAATTCTCGAAAAGGAATCTTTTTTTTTTTTAAAATTTTAATTAATGCTTCCTTCTGAGCATTTTTAATTGAACCTATCAACTTTTTATCAAGATAATCATTTTCTTTTAGCTGATCACTACAGTTTATTTTGATTTTTGATTTTGACTTACTGCTAAAGATATAGAAAATCTTATCTCTTGGTCCATCTAGATATAGTTGTAACAAACTGTGATGATCCTTAGGAACACTAGAAATTAACGGGAGAAATCCTATTTTTTTTTTACCTAAACTTTCTGCAATTAACTGCTGACACCAAAACAAAAATTTTTCTAATTCAGGTGCATAATTTAAAAAAATTAAATTATTAAGTTTATTAGACAACAGAATATTTGAAAGATAAATGGAGCTTTCTTTCAAAAACAATTTCTCTTTAGTAAAAAAATCTGTCAATTCACTCCTAATTTTTTTTATATCTATTCCCATCAAGTATGAGGGAATAATACCTGTTTCAGATAAAACTGAATATCTACCGCCTATATTTTCACTATGCTCAATAAAGAATAAATTTAATTTATTAGATAAATTATAAAGTGAATTATCTTTTTTTTCAGAGATAATAATTATATTTTTTGAATTTTTTTTCAAAATATTGAGAGAAAATAAGTTAGATAAAGTTTCTATAGTATTTCCTGATTTAGAAACAATTATAAATAACGTTGATGAAATTTTATTTTTTTTTTTAAACCTTAACAATTGTTCTTCGTCTATATTATCGAAAAAATATATTTTTTTATTTATTTTTTTATATAAAAAATTATGAATTGCTTCTGTTCCTAGAATGGATCCACCCATGCCAACTATTGCAATTTTTTTAAATTTTTTAAATTTATTTAAATTTTGAAGCTTAAATTTAAAATCATATTTTTTATCTAATACGTTTATAGTTTTTTTATCATTTTTAAAATCTTTTTTTAGTTGTTCAAAAACTTTGTTAAATTTTTTAAAATATTTATTAGAAATATTTTTTTTATTAATATTTAAAGAATTTTTAAATTCTAGGTCTTTATTTTTCACTTTTTAATTTTATTTAAGATTGATTGCTCTGTTTTTGAAGATTTATTATTGGTATTTTTGTTTTTTGGAACTTTTAGAATTCTTTTAATTTTTTCCTTTTCATTCTCATCTTTATTATTATTTAACTGTGTGTTTGGTTTTAAAACTTCATCATAATTAGGTGGCAAAACTAAGGGCTTTCTTTTTTTGACTAGGAATTCATCAGTGGTTCTAATTTTTTCATTTTTAAGTACTTTTTTTGCGTCTTCAAGCCCTCCTCCACAAGCAGTTAAAAACATTAATAGAATAATAAGAATATTTACATTTTTCATTGTCTATATTTCAGTTTTATAAAAAAAATTTTGTAATATAAAGAGTATTATTCCAATAGATATAATTATATCTGCTACGTTAAAAGTAAACCAGTGAAAATTTTTATAATGAAAGTCAATAAAATCTGGAACCGCATTATAAACTAATCTATCATAAAAATTTCCTATGGCGCCACCAATAATTAAGCAATAGATCAATTTTTCCAATTTTTTGGAAATTAAAAAAATATAAATTAAACCTAAAATTATTATCGCGATTAATGTTGTTACAGAATAATAAATTACTTTTGACTCTGTGCTTAAGAAACCAAATCCGACTCCATTATTCCAAATCAAATTAAAATTTATATAATCATTAACAAAAATCAAATTTTCATTGTAATTTTCAATTATAAAATTTTTGGAATACCTATCTAAAAAAAAAAGTACCAAAATTAGAGAAAAAAAATAAATATTCTCTTTTTGAAACAAATAATGGATTATATTTTTTAATTTATTTAAAATTTTCACAAACTATTTAATAGGACAATTTTTTCTACTACACTTTTTAGCTAAAATTTTCCAACATCTTTCACACTTTATACCTTGAGCTTTTTCTACCTCTATACTTTCTTTGCTAGATAATGTTTTAGTCACTTTTGAGGTAATAAAATAATCAGCTAGATTTATATCATTCAACAATTCAAATTTTTCTTTATCTACTTTTAATTCAACTGAAGCCTCTAGACTTGATCCAATTTCTTTTGATGCTCTTTTTGACTCTATTGCTAGATTTGCCTCTTGTTTTATAGAATAAAGTTTTGACCATTTTTTATTTAATAAATCATTTCTCCAATCCTTTGGAATTTTAACAAAATTTTGTTCATGAATGCTGTCATCACTTTTATTAATTAGACTGTATATTTCTTCAGTAGTAAAAACTAGAATTGGGGCAAACCATTTCAGAAGGATTTCTAAAATTATATTTAGCACTGCAACGCAATCTTGTCTTTTTTTTGAGTTTAATTCATCACAATATAAAACGTCTTTTCTTATATCAAAATAAAAAGATGAAAGATCTAAAGTGCAAAAGTTAAGTAATTCTTTATATAGTTTATGAAAATTATTTTTTTTTAAATTTTCCTCGACAGACTCACCAATAATGAAAAGTTTATGTAAAATATATTGTTCCAATTCATCAAATTCTTTTACTTTAATTTCTTTCAAATTTTGTTTATTAAAATTATCTCTCAAGTTACCAAGCATAAATCTAAAAGTGTTTCTTATTTTTCTGTACGATTCTGCATGCTGAGTAAGAATACTTTTATCTATTCTAAGATCTTCAGCATAATCTGATGAAACAACCCAAACTCTCAAAATATCTGCCCCATAATTTTTTAAAATGTCTTCGGGAGAGATTACGTTGCCCATTGATTTTGACATTTTCATTCCTTTACCGTCTACGACAAATCCGTGGGAGAGAATACTTTTAAATGGTGCTTTTCCTCTGGTGCCACAAGACTCTAAAAGTGAAGAATGAAACCATCCTCTATGTTGGTCAGAGCCCTCTAAATACATATCGGCTGGCCATTTTAAATCTTTTCTTTTCTCTAATACGAAACTATGTGTTGAACCACTATCAAACCAAACCTCTACAATGTCGTTTAATTTTTCATAATCATTAGGACTGTAATCTTTACCAAGAAAAATTTTTGGATCATCTGTAAACCAACAATCTGATCCTTGTTTTTCATAAATTGAGGCGATTCTATCTATTACTTTTTGATCTCTTAATGGTTCTTTAGTTTTTTTATTGATAAAAATAGGAAGAGGAACTCCCCAAACTCTTTGTCTAGAAACGCACCAATCCGGTCTACCTTCAACCATTGATAATAAACGATCCTTGCCTTTTTTCGGAAAAAAAGTTGTATCATTAATAGCTTTAATAGCTTTATCTCTTAAATTATTTTTTTGCATTGATATAAACCACTGAGGGGTAGCTCTATATATTAGTGGTGCTTTTGATCTCCAAGAATGTGGATAGCTATGTGTAAGTTTGTTGTTTTTTAAAAGTTTGTTTTGTTCTTTAAGTTTTTCAATTACTACTGGATCTGCTTTAAAAATGTGAGTTCCAGTAAAATACGGTATTTCTTTAGTGTAAAGACCAGCATTATCTACCGTGTAAAGCGATTGTATATTATTCTTTAAACAAAGATTAAAATCATCAGCTCCGTGACTAGGTGCACAATGAACGATGCCCGTTCCTTGATCTAGATTAACAAATTTTCCATCTAACATCGGAACCTCATAGTTGTAATTCATTTTTAAAAATGGATGACTACAAATAGTTCCTGCTAACTCGGACCCTTTAAAAGTTTTTATCTCTTTATAATTTTTAATCTCACATTCTTTAGTAATTGTTCCTATTAAATTTTTTGCTACTACTATTTTTTTTTCTTTAAAAAATTCAAGATCATCAATTTCTAAAATTGAATATTCAATACTATTATTAAATGCTAAAGCTTTATTAGCTGGTATAGTCCATGGTGTCGTTGTCCAAATAAGAATGCTAGTATCTTTTAAAAATTCTTTATCTGTTCTTTTTACTTTAAAAGGTACATAGATTGTATTAGAGGTATGATCCATATATTCAACTTCTGCATCTGCTAAAGCTGTTTTTTCCACAGTTGACCAAAGAACTGGTTTGAAACCTTGATATAAGCTTCCGTCTAAAAGAAATTTACCTAGTTCTCTTACAATCTGAGCTTCTGCTTCGTAGCTCATAGTAGAATAATAATTTTCAAAATCGCCAACTACTCCTAGGCGCTTAAATTCTTTGATGTGAACTTCTATCCAGCTTTTTGCAAATTCTCTACATTCTTGTCTAAAATCTTTCACTGGAACTTCGTCTTTATTTTTTTTCTTTTTTTTATACTGTTCTTCAATTTTCCATTCGATAGGCAAACCATGACAATCCCATCCTGGTACATAAACGGAGTCTTTGCCATTCATTTGGTGAAAGCGCGTAATCATATCTTTTAAAATTTTATTTAACGCTGTTCCCATATGTATATGCCCGTTTGCATAAGGGGGGCCGTCATGGAGTACGAATTTTTCTTTTCCTTTTGAACTTTTTCTTAATTTTTCAAAAATTTTTAGCTTCTCCCATTTCTTTAAAATTTCAGGTTCTTTGGTAGGCAAACTAGCCTTCATTGAGAAGGCTGTTTTTGGAAGCTGTAAAGATTCTTTAGACATTAATTTTTTGCTTTTTGTATATCAATTTTAATTTGTTTTTTTAATTTTTCTATACTCTGAAA
>Ga0255759_10002891_pt1 | contig 15205 bp, 12 predicted proteins | sample 101ome_20_FD_179959 | JGI IMG/M metagenome (GOLD analysis project Ga0255759, IMG submission 179959) | Coastal salt marsh microbial communities from the Groves Creek Marsh, Skidaway Island, Georgia - 101404AT metaG (version 2) | ecosystem: Environmental > Aquatic > Marine > Intertidal zone >...
GGAATTAGTGCTTCAGTACGGTACAACCATATCATATAAAGATACTGCGAAAACCCGTCAACGCGCGCTTCCAATAGAAACCATTCACGATCGCGGCGGCGGGTTTTCCTTGGTTCTCGCGCGTGTCCGGGTGACTCGGATCGATGATGATTGAGGTCGATGACGATTCGGATCGGGCCGTCACACCGCGACGGACGGGTCGGCGATTCGCTCCGCGCACGCGAAGAATCGCGAGGGAAACGGTCGCTCGGTCGCTCGGTCGCGCGAAGTTTTCTGGGATTTTCAATTTTCGATTCGAGGTTTCTTTTCTTCTCTTCGTTTGATTTGATTCGATGATGACGACGATGACGACGATGCGCGCGACGACGACGGTAAGCGCGACGACGACGCGGATTACGATCGGAAATCGAGGGCGATCGTCGGCGGTGGTGCGCGGAACGACGCCGCGGGTGAACCGAAAGGTTGAAGGGCCGCCGAGCCGACGCGGGGAGACGATCGTGCGAAGAAACACTCCGGCGGGCGTCGGGAGAAAGACGGATGACCCGATGGGGGTGTTTCGGCTCGAGTACGACGTGTCTCAGGATGAGGTGCACCGACCGAGCACGTGGAAGCCGACGATTGTGATCGCGGTGAGCGGGGCGGCGGGTCAAATCTCGAACCACTTGTTGTTTAAGATTGCGTCTGGCGCCGTCTTTGGACCAGACCAACCCGTTATTTTGCGATTGCTCGGGAGCGAGCGATCGAGAAACGCGCTCGAGGGCGTGGCTATGGAGTTGGAGGATTGTTTGTTCCCGCTTCTTCGCGAGGTTGACATTGGAATCGATTCCAGAAAGGTTTTTGAAAACGCCGACTGGGCGTTGCTCATCGGCGCCAAGCCGCGCGGTCCGGGTATGGAACGCGGCGACTTGCTCGAGATGAATGGTCAAATTTTCGTCGAGCAAGGCAAGGCTTTGAATGATGTGGCCAAGCCCACGTGCAAGGTGATCGTTGTCGGTAACCCGTGCAACACGAACGCGCTCATCGCGCTCACGCACGCGCCAAACCTCGACCCGCGCAACTTTCACGCGCTCACCAAGCTCGATGAAAACCGCGCCAAGTGCCAACTCGCTCTCAAGGCGGGCGTTTTCTACGAAACGGTCAGCAACGTGTGCATCTGGGGTAACCACTCCACGACGCAAGTTCCGGACTTTGTGAACGCGAAGATTGGCGGCGCCAAGGCGACAGACGTCATCGACGACATCGACTGGCTCGAAAACGACTTCACTCCAGCCATCCAAACCCGCGGTGGTTTGTTGATCAAGAAGTGGGGGCGCTCTTCTGCCGCCTCTACGGCCGTCTCCATCGCCGACGCCATTAGAAACTTGGTCAACCCGACGCCAGAGGGTGACTGGTTCTCCACCGCCGTCCTCACCGACGGTAACCCGTACGGCATCGCAGAGGGCATCGTGTACTCGATGCCGTGCCGATCCAAGGGTGATGGTTCTTACGAGATTGTTACGGGCCTTGAAATCAACGACTGGCTCCGCGATCGCATGCAAAAGAGCCAAGAGGAGCTCGTCAACGAACGCAACTGCGTCGGTCACCTCATCGGCGAGTACGGCGCCGCGTGCCAAATTCTCGAGGACACCTTGCTCCCGGGTGAAATGTAAGCGCGCAAAGGTGAACGAGACTCCTTCGTCACCCTGAAAATACACTGAATTGCCACTCTAGAACCAATTAACTATTCCTGCAATGACGACTAATAACGTTTTTAAATTATTTCCCCACGCGTTCGACTTGAAAGTGTTTTTTTCGATTCTTATAACAAAGGTGAGAGTTAATTTACGAGCGTTTCGATAAGGGCCAAAACAAAATTAGGAAAGAATGGTAGTTTCAAAATCACGCGAGCGGCTTGCGGCAGACGAAGACGCCCCAAGCAAAGACGTTCTTGTCGCGTTGGGTATCGGCGCGCTCGGTGAGAGAATCGAGCCAGTTTTGCAAGTACTGCTCGGTGAGTCCCTTGGACAGCATCTCTTCGCGGTGCGTGTGAATTTGCTTGATCATATCGCGAAAGTACGTTTCTAAATGGTTGCTTCCGTCCCACCAAGTCACGTATTCGAGACCAGCTTCCTTCATGCACTGCAGGTAGCTAGACGGGCGACCCATGACGGTCGTGGCGTTTCTGTCGGTGAAACCCTTGAGCGTCTTTTCGTCGGCGCCATCGGCACCCATGATGTCAGAGAAGACGAAGGCAGCGCCCGGCTTGAGCACTCTGTACACTTCTCTGAAGAGCTCAGCCTTGTCGCCGGCGTGGCACAGCACCTCGCACGACCACGCGCTGTCAAACTTTTCAGTCCACTCCGCGGGGAAAGGCTTGTTTATGTCGCCCACGACAGCGTCGACAAGATCCCCGAGTCCGAGATCCTTCGCCTTGGCCAAATTCTGCGCGTTCTGCCCTGGACCAATGTTGTACCCAGTCACGTGGCACCCATACTTTTTCGCCAGCGCGTGCGACCCGCCGCCGTGACCGCTTCCGATATCCAACAACTTATCCCCAGCCTTGATCGGTCGAGCCATGTCGAGCTGCGTCATCATCCAGTTGGTCGTCGCCGCGCTCGATTCGCGGACGCCATCCTTTTCGTCGCGGTAAATCCCAAAGTGAATGTCATCGCCGCCGCCACCCATGACGATCGTGTAAAACAATCTCTGCGCGTCATCGTCGTACTGCTCCAGCACCTTCTTGCCTACCTCCTCCTTATCGAACTGTTTACCGACGAAATCAGCCTGCGATGGGTATCGACAACGTGTGATACACGCGTCGGTCGGTTCGTCAGTCGCGCGTTCGATCGACGTCGTCGTCGTACAGCGTTGGGTCGACCGACAAGATGATTCGGTCGACACGAGGGAGTCGTGACAGATGATGTCGACGGATGGACGGATGAAACAGTCCTTCTCTCTCGCGCGCGGCGTTTCGATTCATCCCATCCGCTTCGTGCGCGCTCGTTCGCGTCGCGATGCGCGTGCGTACCATTTTTTGTCGTCCGTTGCGTGCGACGCGCGCGTCGGAGTGAAGTGCGTGTGGACGTCAAAAGTTGTTTGAAAAGACGCCAACCTCACTCGTCGTCGTGAAGGTGACGACGACGCCGACTCGAGCGCGCGGTCGAGGACGCGAGGTTTTTAAACGAGCGCGCGCGCGTCATGGCGACGGTGCGCGCGAGGATCGAGGCGTTGCAACGCGGTGAGTTGTTGGAACCGGAAATGTCTCTCAACGCGAGACGCGCGTCGTTCGCGAGCGACGGCGGCGATGAAGCGAAGGACGAACAGGCGAGCGTGTCGAAGCCGGCGAACAATGATACGTCTTCGTTTCGTCTTCGCGGTGCGGCGGAGACGGAGACGTTGGGGCGACGTCGGGACGTTTTAGACGACGCGAAGGGTGAATTGGATTACGACGCGAGTCGAGCGACGACGGCGACGCGCGCAACGACGATGTCGGCGTTCGAACGCGCGAGCGAGTCGTTGGCGATCGCGCGAGCGATCGAGCGGACTCTGCGGTGGGAACGGAGAACGGTGGCGACGAGAAAAGCGCTGGGGCGAGAGAAGGCTGAGGTGTCGGCGAGTCGTCGGTTGGAACGCGCTGAACGCGCATACGAAGCGTTACGAGAAGAGTTTCCGACGCCTGAGAACGCCAAGGGGCGCACCCGAGGCGAAATAGTTCACGACGTTTCACCAGAGGACGCGCGCTCGATCGGGAGATCCGACGCGGAGGCGCGACGGGAGGGTTCGTCCACGTCGTTTTCATTCGGTGGCGCGGGCGACGGGGCCGATTCGTTCGGCGGCGGAGGATCCGCGGCGTCTGCGTCGGTCGCTGAGGCGTTCAGAGGGATTGACGGCGCGCGGCGCGATATTGCGGATATCATGCGCTCGCTCGAATATTTCCGCGTGAACGCCTGCGAGCCAGCTCCGCCGAGACGCGACGACGATCGAAGACGTTACCAACCATCGTCTGAACGGGCAATCGTGCTCGATAGAATAGCAATGATTGACGGCGTGCTCGCCGCCTTATCCGACGACTAATAGCGATAGCTCATCACTAGGGTGTAATGATCGTCACGCCGTACCGTACTTGTACACTCGATCAATAGAATTGACAAATCAAATCCCTAAAAACAATTCAACGAAACACGACGACTACAACCGAAACCCGATGGGTTCGCGATACGCCCCGTTCCCGAAACAATCCACGCACGCGCACCGCCCGCTCCCTCGACAATCCTCACACCACTCAGGCCACTTCCCTTTCGGCATGATCTCCCCACCCGACGGAACGTTCGTCCGTCCTCTGCCTTCGCACCGAGCGCACGCGACGACGCCGTAGCCCTCGCAGCGTTCGCACGCGCGCTTCTCCCCGCACACCGGTCGTCGTTCGAACGCTCGAGGGACGACGACGAACGACGAAGACGAAGACGAATACGAGACGAGACGTCCATCATCGCCATCGTCGCTCCCATCACCCTCGCCGTTTCCAGACGCCCGTCGACGCGAAACACGAAACGAACCTCTGTTCCCTCTCCTCGCGCCCGCTCGCACCGACGCCGACGCCGACGCCGTCGACGTCGACGCCGACGTCGCCGTCCGTCCGCACCGTCCGCCGTCGCGCGCGTCGCGCGTCGGCGGTTTCGTCGTCCACGCGCGCATCCCGACCCGGACCCGCGGGCGGACGTGTGACGTCCAGAGGGTGCGCGACGCGCGACGACGCGTGAAACCGTTGTAAAATTCACGAAGAAAAAATCCATTTTACGAAACGCGTCACTCATCGACGACCGCTCTCGCGCGGGTTCGACCCGTGAGCGAAGCGCGCGACCGACGTGGGGAGAGATGCGCGGACGACGCGAGGTATCGCGGTTGGCGTCGCGCGCGTGCGCGTCGGTGCCGAGGATGATGATGATGAGTGCGGTTGGTGTGCCACGTGTGCGCATCGGTGAGATCTTCAGTCGTGGTGTTTCAAAGATACCGATGACGACGACGGTACCGACGACGACGGTACCGACGACGGCAACGATGAGGATGCAAAGTGCGATGCGAATGGCGTCGTCTTCGTCGATGCACGCGCCGGATCAGGCGGCGTTGGATGAGGCGACGCAGAGACAACAGTGGAGCGAACTGGCGAGAGCGGGCGTGGACGTGAATCCGTGCAACTCTCCGAAACACCCGGCGGCGATCGCTGGAGTCGCACCCGTCGACGCGAACAAGGTGAGACGGAGCTTACAGGAGGCGTACGATCCTTATTGCATCGATTTCGTGTGCGGACGCGCGCACGAGACGAACGCGGGGATCGGGTTGTGCACGTATCGGTGCGAAGAGGAGGAAAACGTGTTGGAGAGTCACTGTTCGTTTCCGGCGACGTACGAAGAGTTTCCGGGAATCATCGGACCGGCGATGTACGGTGTCGCGGCGAGCACGCACGGGAACTGGGCGGCGAGCATAGCGCTCATGGATCGGGCGATTTTGCCCAGGCCGCCGCTCGTGGCTGTAAAATCCATGTCGGTTCGCGTTCGCGACTTAATCGGACCGGGCGAACCCATCGTCATTCGATCGAAAATTCTCAGCATTCACGACGAACAAGAGCCTTTCAAAGTGAGCGTTGCGGTGACCATCAAATCGAAGGATCGAGGCGTCGTGCTCGCGAACGCTCAGTGCGACTACGAGAAGATCGGCGCCGTTCGTTCCATGCGTTAAACGCCGACGCCGCTGTTTGTTTCTTTGTTTGTTTGTTTGTACCATCGACGCGCTCGATCGCTCGATCGCACGCACGCTTGTAACATTTTACGCAGTTTTATAGACGCATTCCACGGCATCGACGAACCCGCTCGTCCCGTATCGCTCGTCCCGTATCGCTCGTCGGCGTCGCCCAACCTTTCCGAAAGAGTGTTTATTGATTCATTGTGCAATTATGACGGTTCACAAACCTTAAAATACAGAGAGGGTCGGGTTTCCCCAAAACAATATGCTACATGTACGACTGTTTACCCATATGATCGTGATCGCGCGAGAAAAGCACCCCAGTCGATCGAGCGACCCTAGTGTCTACTGGTGGAGTCGCGCGTCCGCCACCGCGCGACATAACGACGACGCGTGACGTTGCGACGGAGTGCTCGAGAGGGACACTTTCGCCGTCTCCCCAACCCTCAAACGTCGACGTTGGACGAGAGCGTGCGTCAACATGGCGGCCAGTGCGCGAGGTGCGCGCGCATCCTTGGCGGCGGGTAAAGGATTTTCGCGAGAGACGAGCGTCCGTAACGCGCGTCGAGCCGTCGTACCGGCGCGCAGAGCGGTCGGTGGGACGCGTGAGATGGCGGCGGTTGGTTCGGATGGACGCGCGGTGACTCGCGGGGTGCGGGTGCGCGCGAATGGACGCGATGGGTTGGAGGTCCGAGGAACCTCATCCGTCGAGGCGTCCGCGGACGAGACGACTGGGGTCAAGACGCGGGAGTCCGTCGTCGCTCGCGCGAGCGGTGACGCTGGCGATGCGGTCGCCTCTCCGCAGGGTCCGTCGCTGGATTCGATTCTCAGAGCGAAGAGCGGGTTTACGAAGATTCTTTGCGCGAATAGAGGCGAGATCGCGGTTCGCGTCTTCAGAGCCGGCACCGAGCTCGGTATGAAGACGGTCGCCATCTTCGCGGAAGCGGATCGTCAGTCGACGCACAGATACAAGGCTGACGAATCTTATGAGGTCGGTCGTGGAAAGGCGCCGGTTGCCGCGTACTTGGACTATGAGTCCATCATTCGCGTCGCCAAGGAGAACGGGGCGCAAGCCATCCACCCTGGTTACGGTTTGTTGAGCGAAAATTCTGATTTCGCGCGACGATGCGAGGAGGAAGGGATCGTCTTGATTGGTCCGCGCTCGCAAACTCTCATCGAAATGGGTGATAAGGTTATTGCCAAGGCGAAGGCGAAGGAATGCGGCCTTCCGTTGGTGCCAGGTACGGAGGAAGCCACCGACAGCGTCGAAGACGCGTTGGCGTTCGCCAAGGAGTTCGGTATGCCGATCATGCTCAAGGCTGCCATGGGTGGTGGTGGACGCGGCATGCGCGTCGTCAGAGAGTTCAACGACCTCGAAGATGCTTTCAAGCGCGCGTCGAGCGAAGCGACGACGGCTTTTGGTGACGGTCGTATGTTCTTGGAGCGCTACGTTGAGGCGCCGCGTCACATTGAGGTACAAATCCTCGGCGACAACTATGGTAACATCGTTCACTTGGGCGAGCGTGATTGCTCCGTGCAACGTCGCCACCAAAAGGTTGTCGAACTCGCTCCGGCGCCAAACCTCGACCCGGTGCTTCGTCAACGCTTGTTTGACGACGCAGTCAAGCTCGCAAAGCACGTCAATTACCGCAACGCAGGCACCGTCGAATTCATGGTTGACTCCCAAGGTCGCCACTACTTCCTCGAGGTGAATCCGCGCATCCAAGTCGAGCACACGGTGACGGAAGAAGTGACTGGCATTGATCTGGTGCAATCTCAAATCTTGATTGCTGGCGGTCAAAAGCTTTCTGACATCGGCATCGAGTCTCAAGATGACGTTCAGCTCAGAGGTTTCGCCATGCAATGCAGAATTACGACGGAAGATCCATCCATGAACTTTGCACCGGACTTTGGTAAGGTTGAAGTGTACCGACCGCCGGGTGGTATGGGCGTCCGTCTTGACGGCGAGGTTGTCGTCGGTTCCCGCGTGTCGCCGAACTACGATTCGTTGTTGGTGAAGCTCACGTGCTCCGAGAAGAACTTTGAATCCACCGTGCAAAAGATGTACCGTTCCTTGAACGAGTTCCGTATCCGCGGTGTCAAGACGAACATTCCGTTCTTGTTGAACGTGTTGAATAGCCCGACCTTTTTGAGCGCCAACTTCGCGACAGATTTCATTGACAGCACGCCGAGCTTGTTCAAGCTCGACTCGTACATTGATGACACTCAAAAGCTTCTCAACTACTTGGGTGACGTCGCTGTGAACGGTTCTTCTCATCCGGGTGCGGTTGGTCCGGCGCCGACGTGCGACGAGCCTCCGGTTCCGGAGCCGAAGAAGTCAATGGAACAGCTTCAAGGCACCGGATTCAAGGCCATCTTGGATAAGGAGGGCCCGGCTGCGTTTGCCAAGGCTGTGCGCGATCACAAGGGTTTGCTCATCATGGACACCACCTGGCGTGATGCACACCAGTCACTCCTCGCGACGCGCGTTCGTACGCACGATATGCGCCGCTCTGCGGCGCTCACTAGAAGCGCCCTCGACGGGGCGTATTCTCTCGAAATGTGGGGTGGCGCTACTTTTGATGTCGCCCTTCGCTTCTTGCAAGAAGATCCGTGGCGTCGCCTTGAGCTTCTTCGCGAGCAAGTGCCGAACATTCCGTTTCAAATGCTCCTTCGTGGTGCGAATGCGGTCGGTTACACGTCTTACGCGGACAATGTCGTGCAAGACTTTGTTCACCAAGCGCGCAAATCTGGCGTCGATGTCTTCCGCATCTTTGACTCGCTCAACTACACTGACAACTTGCTTTTTGGTATTGACGCCGTCCGCGCCGCAAATGGTGTCGTCGAAGCCACTATTTGCTACAGCGGTGACGTCAGTGATCCGAAGAAGACCAAGTACACTTTGGATTACTACGTCGACTTGACCACAAAGCTCGTCGAGCACGGCATCGACGTCCTCGCAGTCAAGGACATGGCTGGTCTCCTCAAGCCGCGTGCGGCCACCATGCTCATTTCTGCGATTCGCCAAAAGTTCCCAGATCTCCCAATCCATGTACACACGCACGACACCGCCTCGACTGGTGTCGCGTCCATGCTCGCGGCCGCCGCGGCTGGCGCCGACGTCGTCGACGTGTGCATGGACGCCATGGCTGGTACCACTTCGCAGCCGGCTATCGGCGCCGTTGTGAACTCTGTGGCTGGCACCGAACTCGACACCGGTATGGATATTGAAGAGATTCTCAAGCTTAACTTGTTCTGGGAACAAACAAGAGGTCTCTACTCTCCGTATGAAAGCGGTATTAAGAGCGGCAGCTCGGATGTTTACATTCACGAAATGCCGGGTGGTCAATACACCAACTTGAAGTTCCAAGCGTACGCGAATGGACTCGGTAGCGAGTGGGATCGCATTAAGGATTCTTACGCGACCGCCAACAAGATTTTGGGTGACATTGTCAAGGTGACTCCGTCCTCCAAGGTGGTGGGCGATTTCGCTCAGTTCTTGGTTGCCAACAACCTCGACGAGCACTCGGTCGTCGAAAAGGCTGACACGCTTTCCTTCCCGACCTCTGTCGTCGAGTACTTCCAAGGCTACTTGGGACAACCGGTCGGCGGGTTCCCGGAGCCGCTTCGCTCCAAGGTGGTGAAGAACAAGGATGTCATCAACGGTCGCCCGGGCGCTTCCATTCCGTCGCTCGACTTGAAGAAGCTCCAATCCGAGTTGTCCATCAAGCACTCTGGACGCAGATCCATCACCCACAAGGATTCTCTCGCGGCTGCCTTGTACCCGAAGGTGTTCGATGAATACGTTGTCAAGCGTGACACGGTGGGTCCGGTTGGTTTGCTCCCGACAAAGGCTTTCTTGAGTGGTTTGGATATTGATGAAGAGATTGAAGTCACCACGGATCGCGGCGTGAGCACGAACATTAAGCTCAAGGCGGTCGGTGAGTTGTTGCCGAGCGGCAACCGTGAAGTGTTCTTTGAAGTGAACGCCATCCCGCGCGTCGTCGAAATCCACGACCGCAAGATCTTAGAGTCGAGCTCCAAGGCTTCGACGACGGTGACGCGCGAGAAGAGTGACCCGCTCGATCCGGGTTCCGTCGGCGCCCCGATGTCCGGTAACGTCGTCGAAGTTCTCGTCGCCCCGGGTCAAAAGATCAAGGCGGGTGAACCTCTCGTCGTGCTTAGCGCCATGAAGATGGAAACGACCGTGTCTTCGCCCGTGTCTGGTACCTTGAAGCACTGCGCCGTCATCGCCGGCGACACGTGCTCCGCCGGAGACCTCATGGTTGCCATTGACATTGACGCGTAATCACCGGACAAGGAGCAGCGAAACTGTATCAAACGCTTTCGTGTTTCATCCGCGCCCGCACAACCCACCACCATCACCATCACACACACACAAACACAAACGCAACACATCCACATTAGCTATATCTGTTGAAATCCCAACGCCACGGCGTGAAAACCAAACGACACCGACACAATCTGACACGCCCACCACCGCGTCCGCGCGCACGCCGCCGACGGCGACACCGTCGTCGTTTCCACGCTCGTTCACCCCGTCCCACCCACCGACGCGCTCCCGCCGTCCGTCATGGTTCGCGGCGCCGCAAAGGCGATCGCGCAAGAGCGCAACGCCAAAAAGCACGCCGGCAAGGATAAGAAGTCCGAGCTCGGCATGGGTGCCAAGGCGCTCAAAGCCCAGTGCGAGGTGTGCAAGCAGCAGGTGATCAACTACACGCAGCTGGTGCAGCACTACGAGTCGAAACACCCGAAACTACCCGTACCACCGGCGCCCGAGTGATGGATGCGGCGGTTGTAATGTAACAAAAGTACACGCTCGTTTCGCACAGCCTCCTCATTGATGCGCGCGCGCGACGCACGAAGCGCGACGACGTTGATACGCCGCCTGACTCTCGCGCACGGACGGATCGAGGCGTTCGCGCGCGACGCATCGCGACGCATCGCGACGCCGGCGTCGGGGGCGTCGGTATCGGGGGCGCTCGAGGACGCGAGAGGAGGATTTAGAAGAGGCGGCGGCGCGCTCGGAATGGATCCGACGACGAGAGACGTCGGTGCGACGTCGACGTCGACGATGGCGACGCACGACGCGTCGATGCCGAGAGAGTTTAAGTTTGCTGTGAAAGCAGAGGACGAGGAGCGCGAGCATCCGTGCAGGAGGGAGCCGCCGGGGGTGGACGCGAAGCTCGGAGGGTTTGCGTTTTTCGAGGCGATGGGTTCGCCGAAGTATCACGTGGCGCCAATGGTGGATCAGAGCGAGTTGGCGTTTAGAGAGTTGTGTAGGAGACACGGGGCGACGTTGGGGTACACCCCGATGATTCACGCGAGGTTGTTCGTCGAGTCGCCGAAGTATAGGAGGGAAATATTTAGTACGTCTTCCACGGATCGCCCGCTGTTGGCGCAGTTTTGCGCCAACGATCCCGACATTTTGTTGGAAGCGGCGACGATGATTGCGCCGTATTGCGATGGGGTCGATATTAACTTTGGGTGTCCGCAGAGGATCGCGAAGCGAGGTAATTACGGGGCATTTTTGATGGATGATTGGAAGACTGTCGAATCGTTGATTCGCACGCTCGACGAGTCGCTTCCGGTGCCCGTGACGGCAAAGATTCGCGTGTACGACGATTTGGAGACGACGCTCAAGTACGCAAAGATGGTTGAAGCTGCGGGGGCGCAAATTGTCGCCGTCCACGGTCGGACGCGGGAACAGAAGCGATGCGCTGAAGTGCGCGCAAATTGGTGCGTCGTTTGCGCCGCAAAACATTCCTCTTTGTTTTTTTGACGACTACAGCCATGCATGGTGTTCCGGTGACGATAAACCTAAAATTACACCATAGATCTGTTCCGAACACATCTTGACGACAAACACATGCACCACTAACTGAGGAACACACGTCATCATGGCTTATTTTTTGGTTTTCTGATTCTCGTGAGTGTGAGGCGTTTGCGACTGACTCGTTTTCTACGACTGTTTTTCCGCGCGCTTGCAGGGGCTACATCAAGGAGATCAAGCAAGCGCTCAAAGTGCCGGTATTAGCTAACGGTGACATTCGTTCGTTTGAAGAAGCCCAAAAGTGTCTCGAGGCGACGGGTGCCGACGGTGTCTTGAGCGCCGAGCCACTTTTGAGTAATCCCGCGTTATTTAGCGATCCGCCGTTTTACGCGCCGCCGAGCGACGGCTACGCGCCCATTCCGATGGATGGTACCGCCGGCGTCGATCTCCTCATCGAGTACTTGGAGATTTGCAAGACGTATAAAACGCCGTTTAGTTACATCCGAGGCCACATTTGGAAACTCGTCGGACACTGGATGAGCGACTTGACGCATTTGCGAGAAGAATTCGTCAAGGAGAATGGATCCGTCTCGATGGATCGGCTCATCGAGTGGGCGCGAAAGATGAAAGCGGAGATTGAGGACATTGAAAAGACGGAAGGTCGCCGTCGCCCGATACCGAAAAAAAGCGCGAAACAACTCGCGAGAGAGGCGGAAGCGGCTGCCAAGGAGGCGGCGATTGCAGAAGCGGCGCGCGAAGACGAAACGCTTCGAGGTACGAAACTTTCGATGGAATCGCGAACACGACGATGACGACGACGAGGGATCGACTCGACTCGAGGTGGCAGATGAGGATAAACAACAGATAGGGACATCTTACGCGCGAGAATGATGCGAAATCTGGTTAACTCGATGGAGACATTGACGTTCTGCCGATGCCACACGAGTCGTGCAAGCTCGTTTGCGCGACATTTCGACGCGGCCGATTTGATGACTGACTAAAGCGCGCGCATCCATCCTTTTCCATCGACGCAGAGATTGAAGCCAACAAACGCCAACGCCTCGAAGACCCCGAGTGCACCGTCAAGGTATGATTAGCACACCGCGACGATGCCAATTGTAAAGAAGTTGTAAATTTGCACTACTACGAAACGACGCTTCACACCCCGACTCGCCATTGACACCCATCCGTATCATGTCCACGAGTACCGCGACATCGCGATGGCGAGACGAAGAAAAACCCCAACACGCTCGAAACGTCGCGCGCGCGCTTCGCGCGAGAACGCTCTTGTACGGCAAGACTGACTTCCAATCCATTCCAGAGTGGCAAGGCGAGAAATTCGAGCGCATGTGTAGAGAGCTTCTAGCCTCGTCTGGATTCCGCGCACCGAGGCATTTCGAACACAGCGACCACTTTCGAAGCATCGTCAAAAAAGTGTATCGCGGTTTGTACGCCTCGAGCCCGTCGACGATCGAGGAATCTGACGCGGTTTCGTTATCGAGTGATGAAAGCGACTCGAGCGATTCCGACGACGTCGACGGCGAGACCAAGACATCCGAGAGAGCACCGACGCCAATGGTGGACGACGCGGCAGACGTCGCGCGCGCAAAATTTTGGAATCATTTTTGTTTCAAACTGAACGCCATCTTGTTCGCCATGGCGGGGCTGTTTATCGCTGGGGTGTACGTGTCCGATGTGTGCGATTTCGCGTGTTCCGAAGCGCCGACGCCGTAAAGCGAGCGAAGACGAAACAAAACTTCACTCGCCGTCGGTAGAGTCAACGTTTACTGCGAGGATACGAGGATACGGAGAAGAAAACTTTCGATACGAGTTTTAATACCACGAGACGCGCGCGGACGACGGGACGGAGGAATCGTCGAGCGTGCTATGCAAACAAAGGGGATCACCGCGAAACCTTCCGAAGACGCGTGTAAGAAAGAGAGCCGACTCGCGCTCGCGTGCTCGACTCGACAGACGACGGAGGATAAATCAGAGTGCGATAGCCTGTTTCAAGCGTACCGAGAGTGCAGACGGGTGGAAAACGAACGGGTGATTGCGGAGAGGATCGCAAAGAGAAAAAGCGCTTTTTAGGCAAAGTCGTCGAGAATGCGTCGAGCGATGCAGATTGAGCGCGCGACGGTGTTATCGCAGCAGATACGGCAGTACACTGGGAGCAAGGTAAAGTCGCGCTCGGCGCGTATGACGGCGGCGGCGGCGAGCGGTGGTAGTGATTCGCAACCGCCGCCGAGGGTGTTTGCGGCGCCGCCGACGGCGCCGGGCGACGAAGACTGGAGAAATATGACGCTGTTGGTGGACAAACCGCAGGGGTACACGTCATTCGACGTCGTGGCGCGCGTGCGGAGATTGAGCCGACAACACGGGGTTAAGAAGGTTGGGCATTGCGGAACGCTCGACCCCATGGCGACCGGGTTGTTGATTCTCTGTGTGGGCAAGGCGACGAAGAGCGTGGAGGAGTACACCGGAAAGGACAAGACGTACACGGGGACGATTAAATTAGGAGAAGGCACGCCTTCGCAGGATGCAGATGAGCCGGTAAGTGAGCGCGAACCGTGGGAGCACGTGACGGATGATGATTTGCGAGAAGGAGCGCTGAAACTGACGGGCGGCATAGAGCAAATTCCTCCCATGTATTCCGCCATCAAAGTCGATGGGAAACGCTTGTACAAATCCGCTCGAGAGGGAAAAGAGGTTGAGCGCAAGCCACGTTCGGTGACGATTCACGAATTTGAGGTGCGCCGAGACTCTAAGGATCCACAATCAGTGCACTTTTCGACGCACGTGTCCAAGGGGACGTATGTGAGAACGCTCGCTTACGATTTGTGTAAGAGTCTCGGAACGACGGGGCACTTGACGGCGCTCAGACGCACACGAATCGGTTCGGAGTTTCACATTGACGACGCTTGGTCAATCGAGCAACTCGCCGAGGCGTGCGGTGAGGACCCCGCCACATTTCAGAAGCGACGGAGGGATTAGTCGCGATAGATGCGTTGCGTTGAGTGTCGTCACGACACGCTACTTAGACTTACTACAACCTAGAATTTTGCTACAACTACTTCAAATGACAAGAGCCATCTTCACTTTGTGCTCGCGCACGGCGGCGGCGGGATTTCTCACGAGTTGCACCCTGACTTTTGATTTATCGCCGGCGTTGTACACACGATAGATGTGATACTGCACGCCCGGCTTTGTCGCGAAATCCCACTCCCAAGGGGAGATTTCAAAAGCATTCTTATCGTCGAATCGCGTCGTTTTCACCTCGACAAAGGTGACTCGACCAGACTTGCAGTCGGTCACCTTGATGTCGTAAAAGCTATTCGTCTCCTCCTTCTCGTTCAACCATTCAACCACGTTATGACTACCTTGACGTATAGAAAAGGAGGATAAGAGGTATTGATACACCAGCTTTTCGCCCCATCTACCGACGGCTCTCGTATTCTTCGTATCGAGCTCTTCCCACCACGGCAAAAATCGAGAGAAGGCGTGGGACGATTCGTGAGCGTCCTGGACGCCTTCAAGCGGAGCGCGCATACGTCCTTCCCACGGCTCGACGATACGAAGCGTCACGCCGTTCGAAACATCTCGACGATCATCAATGTTAACTGGTAGATCTGGCAAGGCTTCCGCCATCTCATCTTCTTCTTCCTCCTCCTCCTCCTCCTCGTAGTCGCCTGG
>Ga0255759_10002892_pt1 | contig 15203 bp, 26 predicted proteins | sample 101ome_20_FD_179959 | JGI IMG/M metagenome (GOLD analysis project Ga0255759, IMG submission 179959) | Coastal salt marsh microbial communities from the Groves Creek Marsh, Skidaway Island, Georgia - 101404AT metaG (version 2) | ecosystem: Environmental > Aquatic > Marine > Intertidal zone >...
GTAGCGTCAATTATGGGCTCATCAATACTCTGAGGTCTTTCAAAGAAAGAATTTACCATCACACTACTTGAAGCAATTTAACATCACACCTACACATTATATTCCACACCACTTATCCCATTGTTCCGCTGCTTATTTCACTTCACCTTACCGAGAATCTATCGGAGTGGTGATTGATGCTATCGGTGAATGGGATACGGCTTCTATTTGGTATATCAACACCGAAAACAAACAAACAGAATTTCGTAAACTTTGGAGTATGAAGTATCCAAACTCTATTGGTTTATTTTATAGTAGTGTTACTCAACGATTAGGATTAAAACCACAAGAAGATGAATACATACTTATGGGAATGGCTGGTTGGGGTATTCCTAACAAACGAGTACAAGAAGAATTAAGACAATTACTTTCAAGAAATAATCATCGAGGTTGTTTGGATTGGGATTCAAAAAGTATGCCTGATGATAATACAGAACAATGGAAGTTTGATATAGCACATAATACACAAATAATTTGTGAAGAAGAGATAATGAAAATATTTAAACGAGCTAAATCACTTGTACCGAATGTGGATAACTTTGTATATGGTGGTGGTGTGGCTTTGAATTGTGTGGCTAATTCCAAGATAGTAGAGAGATATCCAAATCTATGGATACTACCTAATCCTGGCGATGGTGGTTCATCATTAGGTTCAGCTGCATTTGTATTAGGGGAACATTTAAATTGGGATGATACATTCTTAGGTTATGATATCAAAGGTGATTATCCTTATGATAAAGTATTAAAGGAATTATACAAAGGTAATATCGTTGGAGTGGCTAATGGTAGAGCAGAATATGGTCCAAGAGCATTAGGTAATCGTAGTTTATTAGCAGACCCGAGAGGTGATGATATAAAAGATAAAGTGAATAAGATTAAGAAACGACAAGAGTTCAGACCATTTGCTCCTGCTGTATTAGAGGAACATGCTCATGAGATATTTGAGATGCCTGTACAGAAATCTCAATACATGCAATTTGTTGCTCCTTGTAAATATCCTGATTTGTATCCAGCCATATGTCATATAGATAACACATCAAGAGTACAGACTGTGAGTAAAGATGATAATCCAAACTTCTATAGATTGATAAAAGAGTTTTATAAGAAGACAGGATGTCCGATGTTATTGAACACGAGTTTAAACATTAAAGGAATGCCAATAGTGAACACACGAGAAGATGGTGTGATGTTTGAAAAAAAATATGGTATTAAAGTATTTTAAACACTATTTATATATAAGTGTTATGATGATTCATTTGGAATCATTATGGAAGAGAATAAGGAAATGTTCCAGCTCCTACTCGTTATCCTTGTGATAGGATATTGGGTTTGGATGGTGAGAACGATAAAGAAATAAACTATATGGAAAAATGTTATACTTATGATGATGTGAATATCATCCCTAAATATTCCGAAGTGGAATCAAGAACCAAAGTAAGCCTTCGTACTAAATTTACACGAAACACATATTTAGATATACCGATTGTATCTTCACCAATGGATACTGTTACGGAATCAGAAATGGCTATCGGAATGATGTCAATGGGTGGTGTTGGTGTGATACATAGGTTTATGAGTATTGAAGAACAAGTACTTCAAGTAGAAAGAACCTTTCAGTTTTGGGAATCAATAGAACCAGCATATGAAACAGAAGATGATTGGTTATCAGTTCCTATTTGTGCATCAGTTGGTGTAACTGGTGATTATATAGAGAGAGGAAAAGAACTGGCAGGTGCTGGATGTTCTGTACTACTTATAGATGTAGCACATGGACATCATAAAAATGTAGGAGAGGGAATTGAACAAATCAAGAAAAACATACAAGGAGTTGAAGTCATTGCGGGAAACATTGCGACAGGAGAAGCAGCCTATTATCTTTGTGAGAAAGGGGCCGATGGGATTAGAGCAGGTATCGGAAATGGGAGCTTATGCGAAACGAGGATTCGTACTGGTGTGGGAATCCCTACAGTTTCTTCTCTTCTCGATATCACTCGTGTTACTGATAGGTATGGGGTTCCTGTTATCGCTGATGGTGGTGTTCGTAGTATTGGTGATGTATGTAAAGGACTTGCTTGTAAAGCTGATTCGGTTATGTTGGGAAGCCTTATCTCAGGTACAAAAGAAACTCCTGGTTCGATTGAAAAAGTAGGTGAGTGGCCTAACGAACAATTATACAAGAAGTACAGAGGAAGTGCTTCATTAGATTCTAAACACGATAGAGGTGAGGAAAAAAATGTAGAGGGTAATCATAAAGTGATTCCTTATAAAGGCAAACTCAAAAGAATTATACACGATATAGAAGATGGTATTCGTAGTTCATTTAGTTATGTAGGTGCTAACAACATAGAAGAATTCCATAGTAGAGCAGATTTTCATATAGTAACTAACGCAGGAATAATAGAAGCAGGACCACATTTATTATGAGTTTAAGATATAAGACAGAAAGGTTCTTTGATAGATATAATCACTTGATGGAGTTCATTAGAACGATACTTGCTATCATTACAGTAACTCTTCAGTTATTTATACTATCAAGATTAATTTAAAAAAAGACTTGACTTTATCATATTTATATTATAGATTCAAGAAATTGAGTACTCAGTTCGAGGGCCGGGGCTGTAGCTCAGTTGGGAGAGCAATTCCCTTGCACGGAATAGGTCGCTGGTTCAAGTCCAGTCAGCTCCACAAACGAATGGAACAGAAGGAGTATAGATGATTAAACCATTTGACGCTAGAGTAGTAGTAAAGAAACCTACTCGACAAGAAAGAACAGAAAGTGGTATTATTATACCAGATAGTATAGATGAACAAAAACAAACTGAACAAGGTGAGGTTGTTGCAGTTGGACCTGGTTCAAGGAATCCAACAACAGGTGAACCAATGGATGTACCATTAAAGGTTGGTGATAAAATTATTTATACTAAGTTTTCTGCAGTAGAAGTTAAGAATGATGGTGAAGATTTTTATCTTGTAAATGAGAGAGATATTCTTGGAGTTATTGAATGACAAGATATCTAATACAAGTAAGATATTCAGAATCTAAAGAGGTAGAAGAGATGGTATTGGAAACTGATAGATTAGATTGGTCTATGGAACAATACCAAAGAAACAGACAACCATTCACATGGAGAGTGGTTGAGAAAAATTTACCTAAAAGATTGATAGATAAAATGCAAGGAAAGTAATGCCACTTAGTAGATTCGGAAGAAGACACGAAAGAACATTTGGAAAAGAGAAAGAGGAATGGGATGGTAACTTTAGACAACCACCTAAACCTGATTCTTACTACACCACGATAAAAGGACAATGTAGATGGTGTGGTAATATGATAGTGAATGATGATGATACTATCAATGAGAGAAGAAGTTGGCATGAAGAATGTGCAACTGAATATATGATTATATATCATTCAAAAGAACAACGAGCTTGGGTTCGTAGAAGAGATGGTGGTAAATGTAATCATTGTGGTAATACAGGTATGAGATGGGATGTAGACCATATCAAACCTTTGGTAGAACAAAAAGGTATAAGAGAAGAAGATTTAGATTGGAGTTATTATTCGTTGGATAACTTACAAACATTGTGTAAAAAGTGTCATAGGAAGAAAACAAATTCCGAAGTACACTTAAAGAAGAAGAGGACGACGAAGTACAAGGAGACTAAAAGATGGCAGTAAATATGAGAAATGAATTACTAAAGGCAAGTAAAATTCACTTTGAAGCTCACATCGAAAAACATCGTGTGAATGTAGAGAACTTACTTCAGAACTCTCGTGGTATTGGTGAACATGGTGATGTGATGGATACGATTGAGAAAGAGTTAGAAGAGATGGCTAAATACCATGATTTATTAGAAATAGTGAATATATATTTTCCAAATGATTATGATGGTAAAGATACGAAAGAGTTGTTAAATGGTTGAATGGAATGGTGATTACATATACGAATCTCCTGATGGTAAACATGTCTTTCGTAGACCAATAGGTGAATATAATATAGACTCTAAAGAAGAAATTAATTTGAAGACAGGTAAACCAACAGGTAGAATGTTTTCTGAATATCCATTTAAAACAAAGGCAGAACTAAATATGGAAAAGTATTTAGAATATTGGACTTGTGATTTGTGTGGAGAACATACTCACGAAGTTGAATATGATTATTTAGGTAATGGAACTAATCATTTACAATGTGAGTTAAAAGAGGAAATGAAAAATGAAAGAACTTAAAGCAAATAGAGTACCACCTGGTGATAGGTGGGCAATGGTAGATGGTGATGACCAGATATATTCTTCACTTACTGAATTACTAAATGCAATCTTTATGGAAACTCAAATGACTGAGTTCTATGTAGATGCTGGTAAAGGTGAAGTACATATAGAAGATGGTAAAGAGAAACCACCTACGATTAAAAAGTATTCATTATATGGAGAGGAATATTAAATGGAAACATTAGGTTATATAATATATGGTGTTGGATTATTATTGTTCACATTATGGGCAATAAGAAATGCAGATACCTATGGGGGAAATTATTAGTAAGTTATTAATGTCAATTGGAATAATGGTTATGGCAAATATATTAGCTTGGTGGCAATTAAATGCTCAATTTACTGAACGATTGAAGAATCATTGGTTTTGGACATCAGGTGAATGGATGGCTATATTTGGAATACCAATAGGTTATTTATTTTTTCATGCAACAAGATTAAGTTATGAACATTTCGGTTTCACATGGAACATTCGTATGATTGGGTTTGGTATTGGTACATTGATATTTGGTATTATGTCCTATTTATTCTTACGAGAGATTCCTACTATGAAAACCATCATATGTCTTTTACTCGCTTTGGCTATCATATTAATACAAGTAACTAATGTCATTGGAGAGTAACATGAATTTAAAAGAATACATAATCGATGTACCCGATTGGCCACAAGAGGGAATAACCTTTAAAGATATCACACCATTGTTAATGGATAATAATGCATTATCACACTCTACATTATTGATGAGAGGTTTATTGGAAAATAATGGTATAGGTATAACTTACATTGCAGGAATAGAAAGTAGAGGATTTATATTTGGTGCTCATTTGGCTAAACGAATGGGTGTAGGTTTTATTCCAATTAGGAAGAAAGGTAAATTACCACCACCAGTAATCAGTAAGGAATATGAATTAGAATATGGTACTGATACATTAGAGATTAAAAAGGGTAAAGGTAAAGTTTTATTAGTAGATGATGTATATGCTACAGGCGGTACATCAAAGGCTTCAAAAGATTTGTTGTTAAAGGCTGGATACGATTTGGTAGATGAAGTTTATTTAATCAATCTCAGTTTCCTTAACAATGATAATATTAAAAGTGTAATAACATATTAAGGAGATAGTTATGGCAAGAGTAGATGATTTATTTAATCAAATTCAAGAACTCTATGAAGAGTTCAATGTAAACCATCTTGTATATACCGAAAAGGGTAACAAGGCGGCTGCAGGAAGAGCTCGTAAGGCGATTGGAGAGATTAAGAAACTTGTTACTGAATATCGTAAAGAATCAGTAGCATCAACAAAATAGGAGGCGGATAAGATGGACTTTATTTTAAGTTTAGTACCTTATGCAACATTTTTAGGTGTAGCATATTTGGTGTACGCAGACACAAGAGGTTAGGAGAGATAGGTGTATAGAACAGCAGAGTTTGTTTCACCTAAACATCCTGATAAGATATGTGATAGGATATCCGATAAGATATTAGATTACTGTCTTACACAAGATAGAGATGCTCGTGTGGCCGTAGAAACAATGGGTGGACACGGGCATATCTATGTTAATGGTGAAGTTACAATTAATTCAGATAAAGAAATACCTGTACCACATTTAGTAGATGAGGTATTAGGTTTAGCTGAAAAAAGAAATACTCATACAACATCAATTAATATAGTTAAACAATCACCAGAGATTTCTCGTGGTGTTGATATTGGTGGAGCAGGAGACCAGGGTATTATGATTGGTTATGCTTGTATGGATAATGATGAGTATATGCCAGAAGAATATAGATTGGCAAGAGATTTATGTAGATATGTTTATGATGTATGGCCATACGATGGTAAAACACAAGTTACCATTGATGAGGATAATAACATATATGCAGTTGTATGTAGTTTTCAAAATGCTACATATGATGAATTACATCACTTAGTTTATGAGTGGTTAGAGAAACAAGGAGTTAATCCAAATTCAGTTGGTAGATATTGTAATCCAGCTGGTGATTGGTTACAAGGTGGATTCGATGCAGATGCAGGATTGACTGGAAGAAAGTTAGTTGTGGATAACTATGGACCTCGTGTACCAATTGGTGGCGGAGCTTATAGTGGTAAAGACCCAAGTAAGGTGGATAGAAGTGGAGCTTATATGGCAAGATATATTGCAAAAGACCAATTACTAAATGGTAACATTGGGGTTATTGATGAAGTATATTGTCAATTAAGTTATGGTATTGGAATGAGTGAACCAATACAAGCAGTAATATCTTCACCATTGGGTGAGTGGGATGTAAGTAAAGAATACGATTTATCACCACAAGGAATAATTAAATTATTAAATTTAAAAGAACCTATTTATTATGAAACAGCACAATGGGGAGCATATGGTAATGGATTTGAATGGGATAAATAAAAATAAGTTTATATTAATGTTAATAGTATTGGCTGTATTAACCAGATGGTTACCACATCCACCTAATGTTGCACCAATAACAGCAATTGCTTTATTTGGTGGAAATAGATTTGATAACAAATGGTTGGCTTTTAGTTTACCATTATTATGTATGTTTATATCAGATTTATTTTTAGGGTTTAGTATGATATCAATGTTTGTTTATATATCATTTATGATGATATCGTTAATTGGTATTAACTCTAAAAAGATTTCTAATGGAACTATATTTGGTAGTTCGTTGTTATTCTTTTTAGTTACTAACTTTGGTGTATTCTTATTAGGTTATCCACAAACCATTCAAGGATTGATAAGTTGTTATACATTAGCTCTACCATTCTTTGTTAATACATTGATAGGTGATTTTGGATTTACATATGGATTAAATTATAGTTTTGAAAAAGCAAAACAAAAAGGGGTGGTAGAAAATGCCATTTCATTATAGTAGGAGTGTTATGTTAAATAAAGATAAACCATTAGAACAAATTAAAAAAGAATTCATTATGAATAAAGAGTATGTATTAATAGTTAGTGCATTAGAAATAGAAACACAAAATCAATTACAAGATTGGAATGTATTATATACAGGTGTTGGTAAAGTTAATGCAACATATCATATGACAAGAGGAATCATAGATGGAATCACTCATGGTAAAAGACCACGAATGGTTATTAACTATGGAACCGCTGGTAGTAGAAAGATTAAAAAGAAAACATTAGTTGATTGTACACGATTCATACAAAGAGATATGGATGTTACAGGTTTAGGTTTTATGAAAGGTGAAACACCATTTGAAAATGATATACCAATTGTGATTGAAAGTAAATGTGAGTTTAATCCTATCGGTAGGAATGCAACTTGTGGTACAGGTGATAACTTTGCTGAAGATAAATCACAATACTATGGTGAAGTAGTGGATATGGAAGCATATGCATTAGCAAAAGTTTGTCATCATTATGATATACCATTTATATCATTCAAGTATATTACCGATGGAGCAGATGAACAGGCACATGAGGATTGGGAAAATAATTTAGCAGATGGTATTGTACAATTTAAGAATATAGTATTGAGTAAGTTTGATGAGTAAAACAGAAAAGGTTTTATTAAAAAAAGATTTTGTTTATTGTAGTGTAGAGGGAAACTTAATCCGAGTAGTGTGTCATAAAAAGAAACAAGAAGAAACGGTGATTAAGAATTTAACCGAACCAGGTAATGTAATATTTGAAGGTTATGAGCCATGGGAAGATGATATCAGTATATTAACTTTTCGAGTATTAGATTACGATGATATCAAACCAGTAAGAAATTAATATCACTAATGTTTGTAAATAGAAAAAACAAATCTATATTCATTCACAACCCTAAAGCAGCAGGAACAAGTATTCGAAATAGTTTTCCTTTAGAAGAGTATGGTGTGTTATCTCGTCATAAAATGTTCCCACATAATCCTGCAAGTGTAGTGAAAAGAAATGTAGGAGAGAAGTGTTGGGATGAATATTTTAAATATGGATTTGTTCGTAATCCATATGATAGATGTGTTAGTTATTATTTCTTCCATCGTTCAGACCAGTATAGATTCCCACCAGGTAAAGAAGAAGCATATAAACCATTTGATGTTTGGATACAAGAAAGATTTGGACAACACATACTGATAAAAAGAAATGATACAAAAGAATTTGGTAAAGGTGGATTTGTACAAATAAAGCAAAGTGAATACTTAGATATAGATGTAGATTTTATTGGTAGGTATGAAAACTTACAAGATGATTTTGATTATGTGTGTGGACAATTGAATATCGATTCACATAAATTACCACATTATAATAAATCGACAGAACACAATGATTGGGAAAGTTATTATACAGATGAGTTAAAAGAGATTGTTTATAATTTTTTTAAAGAAGATTTTGAGAGGTTTGATTATCGTATATAGAATTTCGCCCTTACAAGTACCTACCTACAATAATATATATAACGAAGAGTAAAAAAAGACTTGACTTTTATTACTTTTTTTTCGTAGCTTAAGGTATGATAATTAAGGGAAAAATAACGAATTTGAAAAAAGTTAAAAAAAGACTTGACTTTAATAGCTTTTTATTCGTAGCTTAAGGTATGAAAAATAAGGAAAAAAGAATGGATAAAACTTTCAAACATTTTAACCCTATGACGATTCGTGGTAATACCACTACTAAGAATCCGTTCTCTTCATTCTGGTCTGATAATGAATGGAACACTCGTAGGACTGATATCATCGATGTTGATGAACCAGTTAAAAAAGGTATCGACCACATTCAATTAGCTCAGTATCGTAGAGCTATCTCAAATTTTGTAAACATTGTAACAGGTCGTTCTGATATTCCTGTTCAGTTCCAATCAAATGATTCTTCTTATACTGATGGTAAGAAAGTTATGATTGGTTCTAAGATTGATGAGAAAAACTTCGACCCGGTTGTTGGTTTGGCTCTTCATGAAGGTTCACACATTAAGTTATCTGATTTCAACTTTCTAAAAAATCTTGAATCATCAATACCTGAAGAAGTTTTCATTGATGGTGAGAGAATTGGTTATGATAGATATACGGTTCGTAACCATGTAAAGAATTTATTAAACTATGTTGAGGATAGACGAATTGATTGGTATGTATTCTCTACTTCACCTGGTTACAAAGGTTATTATACTTCTATGTATGATAAGTACTTCCATTCTAATATTATTGATAAAGGTATCTTATCTAATGAGTATACTGATTTAGATTGGGATTCATACTTATTCAGAATCCTAAACCTAACTAACAAGAATCGTAGATTAGATGTTCTACCTGACCTTGATAAGATTTATGATGTGATTTTCAAAAATGGTAAAGTTAAAACCTTAACTTCTACTGAAGATGCTTTTAATGTGGCTCTTGAAGTTTATGGATACATTCTTGATAATGTTGCTGTTCTACCTGAACAAGCTGAAACTAATGAAGGTATGAATCAAGAATTAGATTCAGAGTTACAACAGGCTCTTGAAGATTTAGATATTGAGAATTATCATAGAGATAGAAATGGTTTACCACCACTATCTCCTGAACAAGCTGGTATTATTATACCAATGATGGAAGATTTTGAACCAACACATTCTGACCCAAGTGGTAATCCACCAAGTACAGATGTTGAGTTGACTGATAAACAGAAAAAACAATTACAAAACGCTTTGGATAAACAATCAAAGTTCAATGATGGTAAACCTACCAAGACTGGTAAGTTATCTAAAAAAGATGCTTCCATGATTAAAACTATGGAAGATGCTGGTGTTGATAAAGTTTCTACTGGTACTACTGTTGAACAACAAGGTAGTTACAATTACAACACTGGTGAGTATGAAAAAAGTTTTGGTGGTGTTGATGTTATCTATGTTAAGAAACTAACTCAATCAATGATTGATTCAAATGCTTTCCCTTACTTACTTCGTAAAAGAATGGAGTGGCATGATGAACCTACTTGGTTAAATGAAGGTATTTCACTTGGAACTAAGTTAGGTAGAAAACTTCAAGTTCGTGGTGAATCAAGAGATTTGAAATGGAACAGATTAGATGCTGGTAGAATTGATAAAAGATTAATCGCTGAACTTGGGTTCGGTAATGAAAGAGTTTTCCAAACCACTTTCACAGAATCTTATTCAGATGCTTTCTTACATATCTCGGTTGATGCTAGTGGTTCTATGAGTGGTACTAAATGGTACAACACTATGAAATCAGTTGTTGCTATTTGTAAAGCTGTTGATATGATTTCTAATGTTGATGTTCAAGTTTCTTTCAGAAGTACTCACTCTTCTAGCTCTCGTAGTTATGGTGGTGAGAATCCTTTAGTGTTGATTGGTTATGATTCAAGAGTTGATAAATTCAACAAAGTAAGAAATATGTTTCCAAACATTTATGCTGGTGGAACTACTCCAGAGGGATTGTGTTTTGAAGCTCTTCTAAAAGATATCGTTCCTACTTCAACCACTCGTGATTCATATTTCTTGAATCTATCAGATGGGATGCCAATGTTCAGTAGTTCTAATTTTAACTACTATTCTCAAGAAGCTTTGAATCACACTAAATCACAAGTTAATGAGTTTAGAAAAATGGGTATCAAAGTTCTTAGTTACTTTGTTGGAGATAGTTATGACAACGAGAGAAATATGGGTGAGTTCAAAACTATGTATGGTAAAGATGCTGAGTTTATCAATCTTAATAATGTAACTCAAATTAGTAAAACAATGAATGAAAAATTCTTGGAGAAGTAAAATGTGGATGTGGTTACATAATAAATTTTGGAGAGAACATACACCACAATGTCAATGTGGTTGGAACATGAGATTAGATAAGGAATCAATGTTCAGATATGAATGGAGATGTATTTGGAAGAGTTGTGGTTGGGGAACATTTCAATCAGCAAATGGAAGATATCATTGGTGGAAGAAAAAAAATTAAAAAAAAATGAAAAAAATGCTTGACTTATATAGTATTTATTTCGTAGATTAAGGTATGTTAAAAAGAGAAAAAATGAAAGATTTAAAAAATAAAAAGGAAAATAATATGAATAATATAGTTGTAAAAGTAGAAAAATCTGGTAACAGGTTTAACGCTTGGGATGTGAATGGTAATAAATACACATCACAGATTACGACCGGAGCTCGTAAGAAAGCTTATGAGAATGGTATGGCTCTTGAACAAAGGGTTAATAAATCTGGTAACACTTATTGGTGGGCTGTTCCAATGAGTGAATATGAAAAAACTTCAGCTCCTGTGATTGATGTTTCATCCATCGATGTTCCTACAGAACACGCTGAGATGTTGAACTTCATTCATGGTTCTTATGATTTAAAACCAAAAGGTTTGGTTATGAAAGAACTTAAGTGGAAATACTTAATTCGTTCCGCTGTTCGTGGTAAAAACATTTTGATGACCGGTCCAGCTGGTTGTGGTAAAACCATGGCTGCTAAATCTTTGGTTAATTCTTTAGATAGACCTGACTTCTATTTCAACATGGGTTCTACTCAAGACCCAAGAGCTACCTTGATTGGTAATGTTCACTTTGATAAGAAGAAAGGTACTTACTTTTCTGAATCACTATTTGTTAAGGCTATTCAAACACCTAACGCTGTGATTCTTCTCGATGAGTTATCAAGAGCTCATCCAGATGCTTGGAATATCTTGATGACTGTTCTTGACCAAGGGCAGAGATACTTAAGACTTGATGAGGCTAGTGGACAGGAAACTATCCCAGTCGCTGAGGGTGTTACCTTTGTGGCTACCGCTAACATTGGTAATGAGTATACTTCTACTCGTGTTATGGATAAAGCTCTTATGGACAGATTCACTATCGTTGAGATGGATGTTCTGACTGATGAAGAAGAGTTTGGATTACTAACTTATATGTTTCCGCATGTTGACCCTGAATTACTTCAGGCTGTTTCAGAGATTGCTCACACTACGAGAATGGAATCTAAATCAGATAATGGTAAAGTTTCGACTGGTGTTTCCACAAGAACTTCAGTTGAGATGGCTGGTTTGATTTACGATGGTTTCGGATTGGATGAGGCTTCTGAAGTAAGTATCTATCCACAATTCGCCGATGATGGTGGAGTTGATTCTGAGAGAACTTTCGTGAAACAATTGGTTCAGAAGTTTATGAACGATGGCTCTGATGAGAATCTATTCAACGAATCAGATGATGATTCAGAGTTCTAATTAATTCATTCCCCGATTGGGGTTTGGTGGGATGGTTTTTATTCCTTTCTTTCCCATCCCACCAGTAAAAAACTTTTGATTTTAAAGATTGGAAATGATATTTAATAACATAGGAATTCGTGTATATGAAAGCAAAAATAAAACAAGTGTTAGATAGACATAAGGATTCTCAAGGAAACTTATCTTCAGAATCTTTTAGGGATATGTTGGCTGTTGAAATCGAAAGTAATATTACAAAAGATAACGATAAGATGGCTGTAACTCTGGAAGACTTAGGTATGACTAATCCTTTATCTATTGAGATGTGGAAAGGTTATAAGCCAAGAGAAGAAGTAACACCCGAACAACAAAGAAATTATGATTTCATTATGAGTGAAATGTCTGATGGTGAACGAGAACATCTTGAGAATTGGAAATCTGCAGGAAATAATAATTCAAAACAAATGGAAATACAATTCGATGAGTACAAGTAGATATATTAGTGAATACGAAAAATATCTTCTTCTTTCCGACCATAAAGATAGAACCTTAAGTGGAGATTACACTGGCTATATCAATACAAAACAAGTGATAGAAATTATTCAGACAATGAGTCAAAATCGAAATACTTCATATTTATATAATGGAGACTTTAAAAAATCTGAATTATCAATGAGTGATATAAACACTATCATTAATTGTTGGGAAGATGGAAAGTATCGTTCAGGATTTAAGAACATAAAAAAAATCGCTGGACAAATGGGTATAAGAAAAATTTAGAGAACATTGATTCTCTTGGTTATTATAACAGGAGAATACAATGGGTAAAAAATTAGATACAAGAGAGTATCAAGCAGAATTAATTAAAGTTCTTGATGGTGATACAATTGATTGTTGGATTGATTTAGGATTCAATTTAAAAATCAAAAAGAGAGTTCGTTACATGGGTATCGATACTTGGGAATCAAGAACAAGAGATTTAGAAGAAAAGAAAAAAGGTTTACTTGCAAAAGCTAGAAATAAGGAGTTATTAGAATCAGGTGTTTTTAAACTTAAATCATTTGGTACAGGAAAGTTTGGAAGAGTTCTTGGAGAGATATTCGTATCACCAGACTATGTTGGGAAGCACATTACTGAATGTATTTCCAATCCCGATAGTGATATCGATTTATCATCTGATGGTTGGGTTTCTGTTAATGATATCCTAATTGAAGAAGGACATGCTTATGACTATCATGGAGGCAAGAAAAAAGATTTTAAAAATGAAATTAAAAAAGAGAAATCAGAACAAGAGAAATCAATCAAAGACATATAAGATTGTAGTTCCTTATAGTACTGATTCAACAACACAAAGTTATAACACAATAACATGGAGTAAATAATGGAAGATACAAGATTCATATACTTTAGTGCTAAATGGTGTGGCCCTTGTAAGGCATTTAAACCATTGGTAGAAAAGTTAGAAGAAATAGGTTATCCTGTCTTTTATGTAGATATAGATGAAGACCCGGTATTAGCAGAATCACATCAGATTCGTGGAGTACCATCTATACTTATAGAACAAGATGGTGGAATAGTAGATAGAATGGTAGGTATTCAGGACCCAGATACACTAGCATCAAAGTTTGAACTATACTATCCACTTGAAGATGAAACAAAAAGTTAAAGTTCTTTTTGATTATCCTACCATTGAAGGTATGATACATAAAGGCGAAGTTATCATATGTGAACTAAATGAATTCGAATCAAAGATACATGATGAAAAAGTTAAGGGCACTATGGATACTGGAAAGATAGTTTGGGTTCCAAAAAAATTATTAGAAAAGTTGTAATTTTCTAAGTCTACATTATATTTATATATGTAGTAAAGATTCTACGCACAATGTGGTAGATTACTATAACAAAGTATCGCTCTAATGAGGATACGAGTTGAACGAAAAGTTAACTAACAATAAGGAGAAATAAAATGACTAAATTCGTTGTAAATCATAAGTTCCCTGTCATCGATAGGGATGAATTCTTAACACCATTCGACAGAATGTTTGACCAAATAATCACAACACAATTCCCACAAATTGAAAAGCAAGTTGGAGTTAAACCATATTCAGGTACTGCATATCCAAAAGTAAATGTATATGAATATGATGATAAGGTTGGAGTTATTGCAGAGATACCAGGTCTTGATAAAAAAGATTTAAGTATTGATGTAGAGGAAGGCGTATTAACAATCGCTGGAAACAAACATGGGTTGTTTGATGATACAGGTGCTAAAGTTATCAGAAGAGAACTAAAGCAATCATCATTCAAAAGGCAGTTCGAATTAGGTGAATTGTTGGATGGAGAAAAAGTTAAAGCATCATTTAAAGATGGTTTACTTTCTATCGAGATTCCAAAGGTAGAACCAGAAAAACCAAAGAAAACTTCTGTCAAAATTTCCTAACATAGTCTCTGTAGGAAATGACAGGTATGTCGTTCTCGGAACGGTAAAGGTTAGTTCTGGTTATTCTCCCGAAACTATTAAATCAATGTATGGATTGGCCGATACCGTTCTGCGGAACGGAGATTTATTTTATGCTGTCTACAAAATGATAGAAGCAGAGTTTGAAGAATTAGAGAATCAAGAAACATAATAGAGTCGTGATTTCTTGTTACCACTTCGGTGGGTTGTTGTTTTCGGAATATGAGTGAAAGCAGTTTGGATAAGCGACCAAACAAAAGTCCTTGCGGGTAGTATTGGATGATAAAGTAG
>Ga0255759_10002893_pt1 | contig 15202 bp, 16 predicted proteins | sample 101ome_20_FD_179959 | JGI IMG/M metagenome (GOLD analysis project Ga0255759, IMG submission 179959) | Coastal salt marsh microbial communities from the Groves Creek Marsh, Skidaway Island, Georgia - 101404AT metaG (version 2) | ecosystem: Environmental > Aquatic > Marine > Intertidal zone >...
GCTTTCTAGATATTGCATTACGTTCTTTCCATGTACCAGCATATGGCTCTCCTTTGTAGTAACCTGTTTTTGGTATTTTGCGTGATTCGTTTTCAATTGGTAGAACCGCAATGACTTCGATAGGACTTATACGCCTAATTTCTAATTTCTTAAGTTGCTCTTCATATGCCTTAACCAATTTTTCTACGGCTTGATTTGGATCCTTTTGCCTCATTAAGTGATGACGAACATCTATATTACCCAAATAAATTCTAACTTCATCTATCCAAGGCCAAACATATTCATCAAACCCGCGCGTGGTGGCACCATGTAAGGTTAATCCATCGTGTCGACTACACATAAACCCAGGACTATATTGACTAAAAGAATGACTATCACCAAAACAAAGTCTTTTAGTCATTTCAATATGATCGACTCGTTTGATATTCTGACATATCTCTTTAATGTTGTCTATTTTATGCTCAAGCGTTTTAAATAACTCAGATCCTGTTTTAAGTCGAGTTTCTACAAGTTCACCGATACATGGCATATCAACATGAAGTGAATACATTCTAACTCCTTTAGAAAATATACGTTCTATTTGATGATATAAGTCGTCATTAGATCCTCCAAAAATATTAAAGGTGCCTTTGAACTCCATACCATGCTCTATAAGAATAACATCATAGTCAGACCATGACACATCAGTGTCTGTAATAACTTCTGAGTTTTTGTAGCCTGCATGCCAAAGTTGATTGCAAACCATATATGCCCATCCTGATTTATGTGAACTAATCTTAGAGCTAAGCTTACCTACAATAGGGCAAATACCGATCTTAATATTAAAATCTTTTTCAAAATCTGTAAAGAAATTAAACTCCTGCATCTTCATCCTTTGGTTTTATAGGTAACTCGCTGTCCTTATATCCAAATTTCTCAACATAATTGTCAAGAGCGCCGAGATATGCAACAGCATCAAGTAGATTGTCTTGTTTATAATTGTAGGAATGACGGCTTAACTTAAGTGCAACTAGCGCAGCATACATATCTGATCCATTCCATTCTTTGCCTGTCATACCTGTACAGATCATAGCAGCTCTACGCATGCCCTCTTCAAACGGACCATACTGTCGTTCTTTCTCTTCTGATCGTTCGTTAATAATTTTATTTGCTTGGTCTAGTATGTTACTCATTACATATTAATTTTATATTATACAAAAAAGTCGCGAATTGTTTCGCGACTTTTAACATTTTATGGGCACGTAATTTACGAACTGTAATACTCTGCAATATATCGTTCTAGAGTATATTGATTCTTGCCGTCAAGGCTGGCATAAAATCGATTCATTACTCCAGCTGCGCCGGATCGATCATACGCTTCTGAAAATTTATTGCTTAAGTGCTGAATCATCAAGCTACCTTGGTCTTTAAATGCCTCTTCAATAAAATTAGACGGAAAGTTAAAGCCAAACATTACAAAGTCTTTTACCGTACAGATCATGCTTTTTGTTTTTGGATTTCTTCTAAAGTTTTTTCTATTTGAACATTGAGTTCTTCATATTGCTCCTCCATAACTGAGATAGACTGAGCAAGATTAGCTCGCGCTCCACGAAGAAGAGCGAGCTTTTCTGCGAGTTGATTAGTTGATGACACTTGCGGGAAATTTAAAGGTTTTACCGTTAGAAAGATTCTTGGCCAAAACCGGGTATTTTGAACTTCGTGGCTTAAGACCTGTAATCTCGTAACGATCGTAGCGGAATTCAAAGGTATCACCCAACTTCTTAGTAATACCAAAGCTAGCTGCAAAGCGATTGAAATCAGTAGCTTCTTTGGTCATCACCGTGCCTCCTTCATTGACAGTAGAAATGTCAATCTTAGTGGTGCAATTGGTATTAGAGAAGCGAGAGTTACCAACCTTGATCTGAACACCGTAGCGCTTAGCCACTGCATCAAGAGCAGATTGAATGTCGTCATTGATGCGACGAACTGCCGTGCGGTCGAGGGAGTTGATTTTGTTACTCATATCTTTTTGAGGTTTATTGATTATCGTTCGAGGATTACAAAGTCTCCAAAGTATTTGTCGAAGACAGTGATGAGGTTTTCATAGTCAGACTCTCGCATCTCGTTGCAGATCATATCAGCGTCGAGGCCGAGTTGCTTAGCGAATTTGCGGGCATAACCAAGGATAACAAAGGCATTACCTTCGGGGCCGGTGAGGTCGATAACGATCTCGCTTTTGGGTTGTTTTTCTCTAATCATCTGTTCTGTTTGTTCTTAAGGTTACATAGCTAATATACGAAATTCTGGTCAACCTGAAAATATGAAATGTTAAAAAGTGTTAAATTTTTTCAAGTGAAGGTGCCCATTCGGGAATAATAAAAGCAGTGAACTCCTCTCCAGCCCAAACACGTGGCTCTTCACTAGAATCTTGCTCTATCTCATTTATAAGACTTTGACGACGAGATGCTTCTAAAAAACTCGTGTTAGCAAAGCCAATAGGAATCGCAGGTCCGCTATATGTTGCGTTTAGTTCATCAACATAACACCCTTCGGTTTTTCCACAAGTGCACAACTTAGTCCTATATTTAAGATTAAAGATGTCGCCACATTCGGTACACATTAAAAGCTTCATTGATCGTCTTGATTTTTGTGTTTCTTCTTACGACTATAGTTCTTCTTAGATGGCACTGATTTTGTAACCATCTTACGGCGCACAATCTGAGCTACATGGCGCAAGTTGAGACCGTTAAGTATATCTTTATCTTTTTTATCGTCTGTCATTACATAGCCAATATACACAAAAAAGCCCAAACTTGAAAGTCTGGGCTCTTAAATTTTGTTAAAAAGTGTTAATTACTTACTTGGAAACTGAAGCTCTGCTTCTTCTTTAGCAGCCTGCTGTGCTTTTCTCTTGCTACCGAAGTACCATATCAACGCTGAAGTAGTGTCAGTGACGGCAGCTTCTCCTCCTAAAAATGCCTCAGCGGCATGTCTGCCTGCTTTTGAATTAAGAACAGCTAAAGCCTCCCAAGCTGTTAAACCCATGTGTCTTTTTTGAAGTTCATGAATTCCCTGATGAGTTAAAAACATAGCTTTATCTTCACCTATTTCATTGGCTAAAGTACCACACCATCCGTGAGTTTTATTGATATCTTCTTCTGTGTATTCTAAATCTCCCCAGCTAGACATTCTAATCTCATCAACCTGATTAGACTCAAATTGAAATTGTCCCTTCTTTCCCTTAGAAAAATCATCATGCTCATCTGCATTTACAATAGCCAATAATCCAACATCTTTCTTTTTGACCTTTAGATCTGTGATAGCTTTTTGCTTTGCAGCCCATAGACTATCAGCTTCAATTTCATGCTTCGCTCCTTGAAATATTGCATAAAATCTAGTTTCATTAACAACAGATTCTCCTAAAGCATCTAAAAAATCAGAAGGTAATTCTTCACCATATCTGTCATCGAATATTTCTTCTAGATCTTTTACAGTAACTTTACCTCTATAGTCATTATCAATATCGTCGGGAACATCAGCATGGTCCGAGTTCATAATGTCCTCTCCATATGCATCTTTCCATGCGTTAATAATGTCCTTTGCATTATACTTTTTTGCTTCGCTCACCTGTTGGCTATTCAGCCCATTTATAAATTCTTCGAAGTTTGCCATCTTCTTTTTCTTTTTTTTGTATTCTTCTTCTGCGTCGCCCCTACCAGCCGGTACATCTCCAGATCCAAGTAAACCGTCAGCTGGTAATTCTATTGGACCCATGCCATTAATTTGACCAGCTTGAATATTTTCAGGTACTCTTTCTGGTAACCCGTCATGCTTAGTTGCTGCAAATTTCTTAAGCTGTTTAAGAGTCATAGAATCTGCAAGATCTTTGACCTCTTGACTAGCGTCCTTAGAGTCAAGCTCACCTTTCTTATAAGCGTAAGCCATTCCCATCAGTCTTTGTTGTACTTTGCTAAGCGCGGGCATTATATTAATTTGAAACGGGATGCCATGGTTTTACCCAATATTCCCAAAATATTTTTTTAATTTTACCAGGCATAATCCATATTTTCAATTTTATCAATTCTATCTTTAATAGATTTGGCCTCTTGCTTAACTCTTTCTTCATAATAGCTAGAACTTGTTAAAGCAGTTTGAGCTTCATTAGAATATCTTACATAATTTGAGTAATTATCTAAAATTTGAGACATATGATTAGATGCGTCTCTCATTTTAACTGCTCTTCCTTTTGAATTTCTACCAATTATAGGTTCTCCGTTTTCAACTTCACCTTTAGCTAAGCCTTGTTGTATTTGTAAAGTTAGAGAGTCTACTGCGTCTTTAACCATTTTATCTAATGGTAAGTTAGCTGCCTTATCTGCTAAAATTTCTTTATAGCGATTCATGTTTTCTCTTCTAAAATCTTTATCTGATTTAAAAGCAATCGCACCTTTCTTTGCAGCGGCTCTATCAGCTTTCTTTCCAGCTGTTGAATACTTATCTCTAAGTACTGAGATATCTAAAACAATCGCTCTATCTGCAACCTCTGAAATTCTCTTAGGATTATAAAGGCCTGTTGAATCCCAACCTTTATATTTTTTACTAATACCTACGCTATCAGCTGGTTCGCTAGACACTAAAGTTCTTCCTCGACCACTCGAATTACGCCCCCATGCCATACCTTGGAAATTATTGCCTTTAACAATAGACAATATACCAGCTGGGATAGTTTTTTGCCCTTCGTAATCAGCATAAGGATTTTTCTTTTGTTGATCTACTATATAGAATATAACATAGCGATTATCTTTATCTTTTCTAGTTATAGCATGTGCCTCAGCTGCACTCATATCTATTAGATCTTCGTCCTCTACTTTATCTAAAGCAATATTTGCCATATTATAAAATGCGCTAGGTAAATCCTTTAGTGCGCTAGAAGACCAGCTACGAGATACTTTAGTATTAAAAAGCTGAGCTAATTTGACTGACTTAAACGCCTCGTTAACGTCTTCTCCTATTTCTTTATAGCGTTGCATGTTTTCTATTCTAAAATCTTTATCTGATTTAAAAGCAATCGCACCTTTCTTTGCAGCGGCTCTATCAGCTTTCTTTCCAGCTGTTGAATACTTATCTCTAAGTACTGAAACGTCTAAAACAATCGCTCTATCTGCAACGTCTGAAATTCTCTTAGGATTATAAAGGTTTGTTTTATCCCAATCTCTATTTTTTTTACTAATACCTATGCTATCAGCTGCATTGCTAGACGCTAAAGTTCTTCCTTGACCACTCGAATTACGCCCCCATGCCATACCTTGGAATTTATCACCTTTAACAATGGCTAAAAGACCAGCTGGGACAGTTTTATGCCCTACATAATCGCCGACTTTGAATTTTGCGTAAGGGTTTTCTTTTGGTTCATCTACTATATAGAATATAACATAGCGATTATCTTTATCTTTTCTAGTTATAGCATGTGCCTTAGCCGGACTCATATCAATCAGATCTTCGTCCTCTATTTTATCTAAAGCAACATTTGCCATATTATAAAATGCGCTAGGTAAACCCTTTAGTGGGCCGTCAAAATAGCCGCTGCCAGCTATCCTAGTATTAAAAAGCTGAGCTAATTTGGCTGACTTAAACGCTTCGTTAACGTCTTCTCCTATTTCAATAGAATTTGATTCTACTGGCTCAAACATTCTTTGTGCCAATTTAAATTCTTCTCTATGGAAATGTCTTAAATAAGTTCTAACCGCATCGTCTACTAAACCTTCGTAATTAGTTTTGTATTCTTCCCACTCACTCCAATATCTATCTACTGCTGATTCAGCCGCGTCTCTTAACTTTTTATCAAACGGAGATGGCATATTTTTAGGCTTTCTAATCATATAATGAATTACTTCGCTCATAGCATAGCTATCAGAAGTTCCCCATTCATTAACGGTTTCTTCATTTAGAGAAGCTATAAATTCTCCGAATGATTCTGAGACTAATTTATTTTCTGTAACTTCTTCTGTTTCTTCTACTTCGGGAGCTTCCTCACTTACATCTTTTACTGTAACCGGAAAAGTCTTACCCTTAAACTCAAACTCTTTTAAGCCTTTACCTTTAGCCGCTCTTGCTGCAGTAATAAATGCGTTTCTACCTTCTTCTACAAAATCTTCTTCTATTAGCTCAGACTCTAAGACTTGAAGACCCAATTGTCTACCATCTTTGGTTTTAGCAACAGCGTATTTCCATTCCTTTTCTTTTTCGTCCCAGAGATAAACGTATTCTGCGCCATCATGTGCAACGTCTTGTAGATAATCATTTAGATCCTCTAATTTTCTTTTTTGAGTCATATCAACTCTGGTTTCTCCTCTATCTCTACCATAAAATACTGTTTGACCATCAATTGGTGTATTAAAGTGATGACCTTCACCTCCTTCAATACCAGGCTCTAAATATGAAATACCATTTTTACCAAGCTTTAATAGGTCTTTCATCTTTTTGGTGTCTGAAAAATAGTCTTTTGCCATTTGACCTACGCCCTCTGGATAACCATCACTATGAACGTATGTAGAGTGAATAACCCCTCTTTTATCAATGATGCCTATTTGAGAACGAGTAGACTCTAAAATAAAGCCTTCGTTTTCATTAATTGCAAATGTCTTAAGAACTCTTTTACCAAATCTAGATAATGTGATACCTTCTTCAGATACGTTAAAGTACTTTGCGTTTCTAGTCATCCATCTTTTAGAATCATTACTTAATTCAGATAAAATAGAATTAAACTCTTCTTGAGTTAGCTTACCATCGGCAACAGCTTCTATCATTTTATTTCTGACCCTTGCTGTTAAGCCAGCTTCTAGAGCTGGATGGCCATCGGTATACCTTCTTTTTAGGGTAACTTTTCTCTTCTCGTTTAAAAAATCTTTGAAGCTCATGTTATATTAATTTTATTTCTTTTTCTATATATTATTGTCCCACAAACTGGTTGAACGTCATTATGCTTTCTCCTTCATCTAATGCATCCTCTTCGTTTATAACAGGACTAGACTGAGTTTGTATCTTTTGATGCTTTAGATAAGTGTTAAAGGCCATAATCTCCGACTCATTCTTCTTCGACATTACTACAGCCTCTATTTTTTCAACTATATCGTTCATCTGACCCATAAGATCTGAGTTTATTATCTTGGTTTCTTTAGTTCTCTTTTTTCTAAAAGAACCCAGCATAATCTTAAATAATTCTGACAAATCTTCGTTTTGAATTAGTTTTATTGTACCCTCGTTCTTGATGAAATCCTTGTTAAGTTCGAATCCTTTCTTACTTGAGAAACCAGCTGAATCGAATTCAGCTCCTATATACTTAACTGCATTCTTATTCATATACTGGTTGAATATTTCAGAAACCAACTCAATATATCTTAGATCAGTATCTTCTTCTACTAATTTAATCTCATCCATATTAAATTGCGTCATATACTCAACAAGATCTAAAATTGTAATTTGATACATGTCTGAAGCTTCTCTTTCTTTTTCTTCAACTTTATCAAATCTGCCGAGTTTAAAGTTCTTGATATTTCTCTTGTCTATAAATGAGACAATAAGTGAATCTATATCTCCATCTAAATTCTCATTAAGCGCGGTCTTATTAGCCATGTGATTAAAGATACTATAAACCTTTCTAGTAAATGAAGTATTTTCAAATACGTTTTGAAACGTTTCATCATTCATTTCTAAAAGATCGATCAACATATCTTTTTGATTAGAGTCCAAAACACCATCAAACAATATAGGTGGAGCTTGAACTTGTAAAATATTAGCCCATTTTTCCAAAACTTTAGGATCTCTAATTACCTTTTTAATTTGAGTTGGATCTGTTGGGTTTAAAACTTGAATATGTGTTAAAATAAGATTATTCTTGGGAAGAGCATCATATTGGATATCAATTGTTCTCTTTTCAGTCATATAATCAAAGCCAAATTTCCAATCCTTTGGCATATCTTCTCTAATGTCCTTAGGAATAGATCTAAAGTAATCAATAGCATTCTCATAATACTTAACAATAGTTCTATCAACTTTATTCATTGGCGTTCTAGAGCCACTCTTATAATAGTCATAACCAGTATCTGTATTTCTAACATGAAAAGAAGACGCTTGAATTTTTTCAGTAACCAAGCACCTTTGCTTCAATAAAGCAATAAATTCGTTTCTATTAATAGAATTAAAATGTGTTCTTAAATCTTGAAGTGCCATAATACTATATATTCATGCCATATCGTCTGGAAGTGGAAGTCCACTTTGCTCCAACCTCTTAGCAAATTTGTCGTAAATTTCATACCTTAAATCTTGAAATTTAAAGGCGTTTGAGTTTATCAAGTCTCTTAACGATTCATAGGTCATAACTTGAGATACGTTAACTCCATCAAACAGTAGATCTACAACTTTTTGTGGAGTATTGGTTATTTCCTTATCAAACTCTTTGAGAAGTTTAGCATTCTTTAAGAGCCCTCTTTTTCCTTCGTATGACTTTCTAACTTGAACAACCCCTTGGTTCAATCTAATAACATATGCTTGATATACTTTGACTTCATCCTCTTCAGTTTTATCAAGTATCTCAACATATGAAGATCCTATAGCAACCATAAGTAAAATATTTCTATAAGCTCCCTTATACTTAGACTCATCTTTTGTAAAATCAGGTGAATGATACATGAACTTGCTCCACTTTATATCTCTGGAAAGCATTAGATCTACTTGACAAACACCCTTCTTAAAGTCACCCATAATAGGAGCAGCTATGCTAACTTGTTGAAAACCCACCGACATGTTTGTATTCATACCTGCTGACTTTAGTATATTGTTCATTTCAAATAAAACTTTAGATACAGACGTATCTAAAAAGCCTGCAATTTTATCAGCAGAAACAGCAATGTCTATATCTCCGCTAGTTTGACCTTCCTTCTTCTTACCTGCACTACCTATTACAGCAGCATCTTCTCCAAGACCATCAATACCTATAATTGGATAAACATTCTTCTCAACCCACTCTAGTGTCTTGGGTATCTCAGATTGTTCAACAGGCCTTGAGTCTTCTATAGCATTACCGCTTTCGAATAAAAATTGTTCGAATAGTTTAACGTGCTTCATTATAAGTGCTTCTTTAATTGATTGTAGTATTTATATAAATAAGACGGCACCATGGACTTAAATGCTTCTTCATTTCCATCTGATATGGCAGCTCTAGTTTTAGTACCGCTTGGTCCTCCTTCTACTCTTTGATCCACGATCTTCATCTCAAACCCATCCTTAACCACCGTATCAGTCTTATCACTAGTTATATATTTCATTTGACCTGCATATGCTTTTTCCCTGTCACTGCCAGCTGCTACACCAACTGTCTCATAACCGTTGTCCCTCAAAAAACGTACGAACCATGGAATGACTGTTAAACCATAGTCCTGTGGGTATATAAAAAACTTTTCTATATATGATTCGTTCTTGGCAACATCATCTCCCATTTGCTGAAGTAGTTTTTCTGGAAATGGAGACTTTTCTTTCTTGGATATAATTTGAATGGGAATAACCGGTTTTCCAAATTGTTTAGATGCATTCTCTAAAGCAGCAAGATGACCCCTATGAAATGGTTGAAATCTGCCAGGCATAATAACTACCTCTTTACCATCAATTGGGTTAGAAACTTTAACGGCTTCATTAATAAACTGCTCAAATAGTTTTACGTGTTTCATCTTTATCTTTTATATGCGAGCATCGACCTTATCTGATGTATTGGAGCAAAGATACCGGTGTATTTGTACACTTTGTCTTTGAATACAAACGTAATACCTTCGGTTGGCACTATGTTTTCCATACCCCCTATAGCAGCTATCCTGCTAAGCTCGTGTTCTAGCTTCTTTATTTCTTCTTCTCCCCCTGTTTTTCTAAGAGTTGATATAGTTGATTCTATCTCCTTTCGCATATATTCAGAGGCCTCTGTCGGGTTTGCCGATAAGAACGAAGACATATTTTTCATCATCTCAGTACCAACTTCTAAGAATAGGTTCTCAAGAGGAGCATATATCTTCTTCTTGATAATTTTGCCATCCTTCTTCTCAAGATCTGTAAACATTTGAGCTACATCGCCGAGATCTTTCTTCATTTGTCTAGCGTTGTAAGACTTGTCTATACCTCCTAATCTTCTGGCTATTCCTTCTCTTGCCTCTTTAGAAAGCTCAACCTTAAAACCCTTAGCCAATTCATCAACCTTATTCAAAGCTGATCCCATCACAAAGTCAGAAACCGTAGATGTGGTATTGATTCCAGCATCTTTCATGATAGCCTTTAACTTGTCGCCATAATACTTAGCCTTCTTCTTAGCGTCCTTAAAGGGAACTATATCTATATTCTTAGGCCCTCTAACGTAGAACATCTCTTGAGCAGCTGAGTTAGCATCCTCTATCATCTTAGCGATTTCATAGCCAGCTTGTTTATCTTCTCCTATTACATTACCTTCTTCATCATACTCTACTATACTATGAAAGACTAGCATATCTTGACCGTAAGGCACCGTATTTTGTGTAACTGGAGTTATAACCTCAATGCTAGCGAACTTACGTCCTTCGTCGAATATTTTTAACTTGTTATCTTCTGACAGTGCACCTATAGAAGCTTGAAGATCTCTCATAGCCGCATTGTATGCCACCTCTATATCACCTTTACCTTCAAACTTAGCAGCTAAATCCTTTGCTGTCATAGCATTCTCGCCAGCATTCTTTATGTGAGACTTGTTTCTGGCAGCTATTAACATACCACCTTTCCAAGATATAGAAAGCTGTTGTCCGTCAGTTTTTTCTTGTACAAAATTCTCTGGCCCAAAAGCTCCCTCTACGGTAACATCGATCATATCCTGAAGGTCTTGCATAGTAAGACCTAAATCTTCAAAGGGGTGCGTGAGATGGCCATAAGCCCCACCTTCAGTTACAAGTGAATAATCTGATGATATTGGTTTTGTCTTCTCAAATAAAAATTGATTGTATGACAGCAGTTTGTCCATTAGCCAAGTGAGCTCTGTAGCATACCAGCTGCCTCACCGTAATCTCCTCCAGCTTTGGATAAGATACCGTCAACAACTTCTTGTGCCTTAGCCTCGTCAAACTCGTCTCCAAAGGCTTTCTTTAATACTGAGAATGCATACTCTTTAAAATCTTCGTCTGACTTGATGTCAGCTTCATTAATAACTGATTCACTGAGACCCGAAGTTAACATACCTATTGCAGCGCCATAGTCTCCATCTGCCTTACTTAAAATACCATCTACTGTTTCTTGTGCTTTAGCTTCGTCAAATTCAGATCCAAATGCCTTCTTTAAAACAGAAAATGCATATTCTTTGAATTCTTCATCTGATTTTACATCGGCTTCATTTATAGAAAAAGCCTCCTCTAAGCGATCGATCATATAATTTACGTCTTCGTTTATTTCGCTGCCTCTTAGTCTTGAAAAGAAAGAATTTCTTTGCTCCTCATCGAGTTCGTTTAAGTCAGTTACTCCATACTCTGCAAGTAAAGACTTGAAGTTTTCTGCGCTTGAAGATCTTTTAGCATCTTTTTCTTGCTCTAACTTCATTTGTACCTCTTGTCTTCTAGCAGAAGCAAAGCTGTTGAAATCTTGTAATTTATCCATGGTTATAATAATATTTTACTTTTTCTATATATCTCCTTCAAATTGGACCTTTTTCACGCTATAACTAAACTTCTGCTCTTTGTAAATCTTTTGTCTGGCTCTAGCATGTCTCATCAAATAGTTGAACCATTCTTCAGATGATAAATCATCAACAAAATCCACAATAACAACTTCATCCTTAGATTCATGTTGTCTAAGTCCACGGCCTATTGACTGTCTAATTATGACCTCTGATTTAAAAGATTCGGTGAAGAAGATGTTGTGGATCTTCTTGATAGAAATTCCTGTAGAGAAAGTGCCATATGATGCTACGATCACTACTTCTTCTCCAGCCTCCATCTTTTTCTTATACTCTTCTCTTATATCCTTGTCAGTACCTCCATCTACATAATAGACAACCTTATCGCTATCCTGTCTAAGTTTCTCATAAAGCCTTTTGCCATGTTCTATGCGATGAAACAAGACAAGAGAATTTCGGGGAATTTTAGAGATAACATTCGAGATAAAGTTTAGTCTACCGGGGGAATTTATTATATAGTTTTGTTCGAACTTAAATACGTCCTTACTCTCATACTTGTTCATAGCCATCTCCATAAACGCCTGTTTTGTAGAATCAGGTGCATAATCCATCTCTATCACCTTAACTTTACAACCTGCAATGTGACCTTGTTTTTGCAAGAAATTAGCGCTGACTTCTGTAATAACTGGACCAGTGTAAGCCATCAAAGTGAGTCTGTCTAACTTACCTCTTTTTGGAATAGTTCCTGATAAACCAAAACGATACTTAGCCGATACACATTTTTGTAAGATAGTCTTAATAGAATTAGATTTAGCCTTATGTGTCTCGTCAATAATAACAGCATCAAACTGCTCAAAATACTCTTTGTTCTTCTTAACAAGCGATTGATAAGTTCCAATAACAACATTGCGACCAGCTCTAATCTTTTGGCCAGAGTAAATTTGTTGAATCTTAATGTTGACTTGGTTCTTATAGTTATAGTCCATAAAGTCTTCAGTAGCTTGAACTACAAGTGAAACGTTAGGTACTATAAATAGCACTTTATTCGCCTTCTTTTTTTCAAGCATATATGCTACTACTAAGAATGATATAAGTGTTTTACCAGCTGAAGTAGCCAATTCTGCCAAACATCTTCTAAACTTCAAGATGTTAAACGCAGCGTCCATTTGATAGTCACGCGGTGTAATCTCAGTGTCTTTAAAGAAGTCTAAAGCCCAAGCTTCAAATTCTTCTTGATTAACACCCTTATCAAAAAGATCAGTGACGCCATTTAATTTAAGGTCGTACGAATATTCCTTACACATATCCATGATTTCCTTCCATAGTCCGGAAGGAATCCACTTATCATCTTTAATATACGAGACGTAACCATCCCAGACACCTCGCTTGACCAAGGGGTTAAATCTCCATGATTCAATCCTCTTAGTAAGTGAGATGTTGAGTTGTTCTATTTCTAACTCTGTCGCTGAATCTACTCTTAGAAACTGATTATTTTCTGTTAAGCTAAGTTCCACATTGACTCGTTGTTTTCTTCTCCTTACAGATCTTTGAGTGCAAGTCTGTTTCGGATGGCAAAGCCCATATTATCTAGGGTCTTTACCGACTCTTTTAGAAATTCGAGTTGGTTTTCTAAGTGAGCTAATATAGTATTGTCATCGGCTAAATCTGCCTCCATAAACATTACTTTTTGTTTCTCTCCTAATTTATAGTCATACTCGAAATATCTAATATAAACTTCGCGGTTACGACTAGCAAGAGTTGCTTTCTGCGCGCGAATCTTGGTGTTTATATATGCTATTTGGTCGATTAGCGTTTGACGAGACGAAAGTACTTTAGCAATAGTTTCTTCCATACCGTTAATATATCTAAGGCTATCAGCAAGCTCTTTAATCTTTTCAGACCATTCGCTTCTTTGCTTGCCTAAGCGCTCGTCGATTTCTAATATTTTTTCTTTACTTCCCATTAAAATAGCGATCTTCTATTCGATTTAGGCTTAACAAATACGCTAGCCTTCTTTTTCTTTTTATATTTTGGTTTTATAGACTCTGTTTCAGGTAACTCTACATCATATTCAGAGCTGTCAAAGTCAAGTAATAATTTATGACCTTTAAATCTCTTTCCATCTTCATAGAAATTATCTAAATCCTCTTCAACCATTTTTGTTATATCTTCTATACGTACCATAAGTCTAGAGGGCTTGTAGTGAAGTATTCGTTTATTCGTTTGTAAGCCTTAGACCCCTCTCGGTAACATACGATCATAAGATCGTTTAAGTCTTTTATGTTATATGTATCTAGCTTATTTTCGCTTAAGAATTTGGACCACATAAATACTGGTCGACCTCTTTTAAGTTTTTCTGCCATCTTTTCGCGACCCGTTTTATCGTTATCAAACATATATCTTACTGTCGCCATATCGTCAAACTCTTCAGTTGATCTGCCAGCTGTGGCCAACGCAAGTGAGTTAGACATAAACTTAGCATCTAATGGCCCTTCAAAAATAGTAACTTCTTGTTGAAAGTTAATTTGCATAATACCAAATAAGGTTGAGACCTTACTTATACTTACTAAGTCATTTTCATCTAAATCAAGTTCCATATTCATCTCTTTATACAACTTAGGTAGATCGTAAGTGAGATATCTAGAACCTTTGCCTTTCATACGACGACTTTGAGCGGCCAACACATTACCTTCTGGAGTCTTATTAAGTATCCATAGCTTTTGGTCCTTGTCAGAATATAGAAAATGATCTGCCATGTGATGTAGCAAACGCTCCTTGAGTTTAAACCAAATCCAGTCTCCGGGTTCAATATCGATTGCTCCAAAATATTGCTTGAACTTGTCTATAGGAATAGCAAAATTATCGGCTTTGGTAAATACACTATGGCGAAGAGTCTCAACTTTTTTAACACTTCTTTCATTAGCTTTAATATAATCTATGACATCGAAAGAATCGCCCGTATTTGGCATTCTAATATCATGGTCCTTTAAAAACCCATACAAGTTAGTGTGATAGCTACAGTTATAGCAGTGATACTGGAGAGTGTCCCAATATATGTTACCTCTCTTCTTGGTATCATCGGTATGCGAATCCCCACAATAAGGACATGCCAAGGTTATTCGCCCTGACATGTCCCTTAATGTTTGCTTATTAGGAGTAGAGTGTTCTTGAACTACTACTTCCTTAAGCGCGAGCTTTATCTTGTGCTTTAGATCCTCTGTAAGATTAGATGTCGAGGTCATTCAAGAAAGAATCAAGGTCGTCGTCATTACTGACCGAAGTAGTGTCTGACGTTGACTCAGTGGTAGCTGTGACTGGTTCTGCGACCTTCTCCTTCTTAGCTTGCTTCTTAGGAGCAGCGCTTGGAGTAACTTCAGCGATGGAATCTCCAGGGTTTAGGTACATACGAAGTACGTTATTGACGAACTCTCGAGTGTCCTCGTCCCATGCTTGATAGTCATACATAGAAAGATCAGGTGCTCCTTCAAGTTCTGTCTTGATTGTCTCCATAGTTTCCTTGCTACGCTCAGCTGGTTCGCCGTTAACAACGAC
>Ga0255759_10002902_pt1 | contig 15170 bp, 10 predicted proteins | sample 101ome_20_FD_179959 | JGI IMG/M metagenome (GOLD analysis project Ga0255759, IMG submission 179959) | Coastal salt marsh microbial communities from the Groves Creek Marsh, Skidaway Island, Georgia - 101404AT metaG (version 2) | ecosystem: Environmental > Aquatic > Marine > Intertidal zone >...
GGAGATCTGAAGTATATGCTTTTCTAACAAATGAGTTTTCAATGTTAGATGTAAGTGTTAGCCCTAAGTCTATGTTTAAAGAGTCGTGTCTAATAATATTAGAAACATGATTAGTAACATTAAACTTATAACTAGTTGGATTATTATTTGTGTCATATTGCAAAAAGCCACCAAATAAATATTTATTTGTATTTACTGCTCCAATTTCATAATCTATAGTAAAGTCTTTGTTATAATCCTCAATTGGTTCTCCGTTATTATAAGAATATAAGTATAATCTGTTTGGAAGATATTGATAATTATCTCTGTGAATATTTTTGTCTAAATGCAATACAATGTTTGCTTCATTAATTAAAATGTTTTTTGACTTGAGCTCTAAGAGATCCTCGGAGATAGAATTATCTGAAGTAAATAATTTTAATTTTGATACAAATTTAGAGCCATTCACATATAACTTTTTTGAAGGAATGTTGTCCTTTGATAAGTTAATTTCATTTGTAATCTCTTGGTTAAAATCTTTATGATCAAATAAATTGATTGTTACACCTCCAAGAGGAATAATACTTGTTTTTTCTTTTATCTCAGTAAAATCATCAGATAGGTCGCTACTTGTTCCATTATTATTATAAACATCATACTCATATTCAAAGACAAGTCTTGCATTAAGAATATCTAATAGCATATAAAGTTCGTCAGAGAAGTTACTAGCTTTTACTATTAGCCCCCTGAAATCATTATTAAAATTAATTCGATTCTGTAAATCTTCTGTTCCCTCCTTGTTAACAATTGCTCTTTGGAAGTAATCTTTATCGAGAGAAACTCTTATTCTTGGCGTTTCAAAATATTCTATCTCATTTAACTCATCAATATCTTCGGTAGATGGATCATCTTCTTTAAAAAAGACTGGGATTTCATTTAAGTCAAGAGACACCTTGCCATCATAAAATTTTCTTCCATAGAATCCTTTTTCATAGAAATCGTCATCAGAATAATATTCTTTAAAAGATTCAAAATTATTTGCAGGGTCTAAAGAGCTTAAATTATAAGTTAACTCATAAACCTCAAGATTAAAGTCAGCATTTCTATTCCCAAATATAGAGTCAATCTCATATACTTGACTGTCAGCATTATATCCATTAATTTCAGGATCATCTGGATCTAAAATTCCGTCGTTATCTGTATCTGCACTTAAGGGATTGGTTCCAGCTTGTGTCTCAAGAATATCAGATAAACCATCATTGTCCGAGTCACTAGAGCTGTCGTTTGGATCAACATCATATAAATCAATCACTCCGTCATTATCTTTATCATTAGTGTTATTAAAGAATGGTAAATCAAGGTAAACTGCTGTTAATTGTTCATTTTCATTAATAAAATTAAGTTCACTGCCATTGTTTTCTTGATCTTGAGTTAAATCTCCAAAAAATTGAAAAGAAGAGATATCTAATTGTGATATAAAACTTGAATTTATCTTGCCAAAAAAGCTGTCATTATAAAAACCTAAATGAACATTACTTAAGTTATTTGTCTGAACTTTATCCATCGACTCTTGATATGAGAAAATTGGAAAAGTCTCTACTATTAAATCTTCAAATTGATCATCAAATATTTCAATTCCAACAGAATAATAGTCTTTGTTACATGATCCAAATAAAAAAAATAAAATAATTAAAGGGATTGCCTTAATAACTTTCAAGTACATTAACCAGTATTTTTTAATAAAAATTCTATTAATTTATCATCTTTTGAATATTCTTTAAATGAAAGACAATCTTTCGAGTTATCTTTTATTGAAGTAAGAATATCCTTATCAATATTTTCTGATGATAAAACTACCGAATCAGAAAACTTAACCATCAAATCACTTAGGGCAGTAAAATCAGGCTCTGAAATTGAGTCTAGATTCATATCAATTCCGTCAAAATGAATTTTTTCAACAAGCTTTTTTGATAAAGATCCACTGAAGGCATTTGAGTATAGTGATGAAACTATCTTACTATTTTCAAAAATTGGCTCATCAACATATAGTTTTTTCAAATACAAAGGGAAAAGAGAAGTAAACCAGCCATGAAGATAGATAATGTCTGGAGACCAATTAAGCCTTTTCACTGTTTCTATTACTCCTTTTGTGAAGAAAATCATTCTCTCATCGTTATCTTTTAATAGCTTCTCATTTTTATCTAATAAAAGATCTTTCCTTTTAAAATATTCCTCATTATCAATAAAATAGACCTGCATTCTTTCTTTTGGTATTGACGCAACCTTAATGATAAGTGGCATATATTGATCATCTATAATCATATTCATCCCAGACAGCCTAATAACTTCATGAAGCTGATGTCGTCTTTCATTGATAATTCCATATTTAGGCATAAAGATTCTAGTCATTCCGCCACTATCATTTATTTTCTTTGAAATTGTAAATGAATTAACTGCTTTCTCTGTCTGAGGTAAATAAGGGACTACCTCAGAGGATATGACAAGTACCTTTTTATCTTTAAGTAACTTCAAAATCTAAATATTGGCTATAGCAAGGCAAAATTACGAAAATTATAAGAGTAAGTATATAAAAACCCTATCTTTAAATTAATTTCTCAAAATTGAGAGTTTTTTCTTCTAATAAAGAACTTTTAAAATCAATAAATAATCAAGGTTTAATTGGTCTAGTGCCTACAATGGGATCGCTTCACGATGGACATCTATCATTAGTAAAAAAAGCATTAAAGAATAATGATCAGGTAATAGTTTCAATATATATAAACCCTACGCAGTTTAATAAAAAAGAAGATTTAAAAGCATATCCAAGAAATATTGATAAGGATCTTGAAAAGCTTAGAGATTTTAAGGAAATTATTGTCTACACTCCGTCTGACAATGATATTTATAGTAAAATGACTTCAAAAGATTACGATTTTGATGAATTAGATAAAGTTATGGAAGGTAAATATAGACCTGGTCATTTTAATGGTGTTGCAACAGTAGTTGAAAAGCTATTTACAATATTTAAACCAAATAATGCTTATTTTGGAGAGAAAGATTTTCAACAATTACAAATTATTAAAGCTCTTGTTAAAAAACTTAAATTAAGTGTAAATATAATCGGATGCGAGACCATTAGAGATAGAGATGGATTAGCTTTAAGTTCAAGAAATAATTTGATGAGTAAAGAAGAGAAAGGTGATGCTAGAGAGATAAATAAATTATTGTTTAAAGCAAAAAAAATGTTTTCAAGTTATTCTGTTGAAGAGATTAGAGAGAGGGTTAAAGAGGAATTGAATAGCCTAAAATATTGCAAATTAGAGTATTTTGAAATAGATGATCTTGGCAGGTACTCAAAATTTTTAGCGGAAGATGGTAAAAGGATTTTCATTGCTTGTTGGATTGGAGAAACAAGACTTATAGATAACATACCCATTAAATAATTTGAAAAAAAAACTTAAAATAGTAGTTCCGATTATACTTGGTGTTTTCTTCTTATACATAACATATAGATTGACAAGTCAGGAAGAAAGAGATTTGATCTTAAAATATATTAAATCTGCTAAAATTGAATTTATACTAGCGGCAATGTTTTTTGGTGCATTTGCAGATATAATAAGAGGATTAAGATGGCAGCTATTATCTAAGTCAATAGGATACAAAACAAATCCTATAATCAGTGTTGCAAGTGTTTTTATGTGCTATACATCCAATATGGCAATAGCGAGGTCAGGTGAATTTTTAAGAGCGTCTGTTTTAAGTAACTACAATAAAATTCCAATTGGTAAAACATTTGGAACTATTGCGGCAGAGAGATTAGTAGATGTTATTATTTCATTTATTATTTTAATAACTGTTTGGGCTCTTCAATATCAAGTTATAGTTGAATCTTTTTTTAATACAAACATGTTATATTTTATAAATGATAACATTACTCTGATTAGTCTTTTAATTATTTTAGTTTCATTGATATTTGTTTTTTTTCTAAAAAAAAGTAGATGGATAAGAAGTTTTTTAAAAGGCATTCTTGAAGGTTTATCTTCGATAACCAAACTAAATTCAAATTTGATTTTTTTTATTCTATTTTCATTAATGATTTGGTCATGCTACATTCTGGCTTTTTACATGATTAAGTTTTCAATTTTTGAACTTAGTTATATAGATTCTAATTTAATTTTTCCTGCATTTGTTGTTGGAGTTTATAGTATATCTCTTTCTAATCATGGGCTGGGTGTTTATCCGTTAGCAATATCCTTATTTCTAGCAAATTTTGGAATTAACACTGAGATAGGATTAACATATGGATGGTTGGCTTGGTCTTGTCAAGCAATTATAACTTTGATTTTTGGAGCTCTATCCTTTTTTGTGCTACCTTTGCTTTATACAAGTGATTGAAATGAAAAAAATAATAAAAGAGTTTTTATCACAAGTAAGTCAAAAAAACCAAAATGAGCCTGAATTTATGCAGGCTGTTACTGAGGTTGCAGAGACTGTTATTCCATATATAGTAAGTCAAGACATATACTATGGTCAAAATATTCTATTAAGAATGGTTGAACCTGAAAGAGTAGTCTCTTTTCGAGTTGCTTGGATAGATGATAATGAAGAAATTCAGGTAAACAGAGGCTACAGGATTGAGATGAACTCTGCAATTGGTCCTTACAAGGGTGGGCTTAGATTTCATCCATCTGTTAACCTAAGCATTCTAAAATTTTTGGCATTTGAACAAGTTTTTAAAAATGCTTTAACAACACTTCCAATGGGAGGCGGAAAAGGAGGTTCTGATTTTGATCCAAAAGGTAAGTCCGATACAGAAGTTATGAGATTTTGTCAGAGCTTTATGACGGAACTTTTTAGACATATAGGTCCTAACAAAGATATTCCGGCTGGTGATATTGGGGTTGGTGGGAGAGAAATTGGTTATCTTTTTGGCCAATACAAAAGGCTTAAAAATGAATTTTCAGGTGTTTTAACAGGTAAAGGAATGTCATGGGGAGGATCATTAATTAGGCCTGAAGCAACAGGATATGGGGTTGTATATTTTATAGATGAAATGTTAAAGCATCAGGGAGATGCTTTAAAAGGTAAGAAAGTTACTATATCTGGATCTGGAAATGTTGCTCAATATGCAACTGAAAAGTGTATCGACATGGGGGCTAAGGTTTTAACTCTTTCTGATTCCTCTGGATTCATCTATGACAAAGATGGTATAGACTCCGAAAAACTCCAATATATTATGGAGCTTAAAAATGTTAAAAGAGCCAGAATTTCAGAGTATTTAAAGAAATATTCTAAAGCAGAATACTACCCAAAAAAATCACCTTGGAATATTAAATGTGATATTGCCATTCCATGTGCTACTCAAAATGAGCTAGATTTAAAAGATGCAGATTCTTTGATAAAGAATGGGTGTTCTACTGTTGGTGAAGGGGCTAATATGCCATGTACACCTGATGCAGTCGAATTATTTATAAAAAACAAAATTTTATATGCTCCTGGTAAAGCTTCAAATGCTGGCGGGGTAGCTGTTTCTGGATTAGAAATGGCACAAAATTCCCTAAGGTATACTTGGACTCGAGATGCTGTAGATGGTAAATTAAAGGAGATAATATCTGACATTCATACGTCATGTGTCAAGTATGGTTCATCAAAAAGCGAAATAAATTACCTAAAGGGAGCAAATATTGCTGGTTTTGTTAAAGTAGCTGATGCAATGCTTGCACAAGGGGTAGTTTAGAATGTCCAATTCAAGAGGCTTTGTTGTAAAATCAATTAAAAATGGTGAGACTAGTATGATTGTATCGTGCTACCTTGATGATATTGGCTTACAGAGCTTCATAGTAAAGGGAGTCTATGGAACTAAAAAAAATAAGTTTACAAAGGCACATTTTTTCCCACTTAATTTCATCAGTATAGATTATAGTGTAAGTAAGACCGGTAGACTAGGTTATATAAAAGAAGTAAAACCCTTAAAGCTTTATAAGAGTCTACATTCTAATGTAGAGAAAAGCGCTGTGATAATTTTTTTATCAGAAATTTTAAACAGTATATTTAAAGAAGAAGGTGAAGAAAATAAAAATTTGTTTAATTTTTTAGACAGATCTTTAAATTGGTATGACAGCCAAGAAAGTTGTAATAATTTTCATATTAAATTCTTAATTGAATTAACCAGATATATAGGATTCTATCCAAACATTAGTAGTGAAAAAGACAAGTTCTTTAATCTTGAATCTGGGTCTAGCTCAAGCATAAAACCCATATCTAAATCAATTGACTTTGATGATTATTATTTATTTAAGCAATTGTTAGGCATGAAATTTGAGGATTTAAACTATATGGAGATAAATAAAAATTCTAGACTAAGATTACTTAATCATATAATTGACTATTATTCTTTACATTTACAAATGTTCAAATCCCCTAAATCAATTGATATTTTAAGTGAAGTTTTCAAATAAGTCAATACAAATTTGTAAGAAGACACTTCTCCTTCTTTTATTTACTAGTGTTTCGTTTGCACAGCAGATCAGTGTAAAGGATAGTGAGACTGACGAAGTCTTACCCGATGTTGCAGTATTTAATGAAAGTAAAGACAAATCAATAATAAGTGATGTAAATGGAAATGTTGATCTTGAGTTATTTTCTAATGAAAAGAAAATATTTTTCCAATTACTTGGGTATTCCTTATTAGAATTATATATAGATGATATTCAAGATGGAAGTACAGTTTTATTATATCCAGAAAGCCAAAATCTTGATGAAGTAATTTTATCAGTTGCAAGATCTGCATCTAGTGTAAACCAAATTGCAGAAAAAGTTTCAGTTATTAAGTCCGAGGATTTATTTATTTCATCGCCAAGCTCAGGTGCAGAAATGCTAGAACTAAGCCCTGGAGTTAGAATTCAAAAAAGTCAAGGAGGAGGTGGGAGCCCAATTATAAGAGGATTTGAAGCAAATAGAGTACTAATAGTTGTTGATGGTGTAAGAATGAATAATGCAATTTATAGATCTGGTCATTTACAGAATTCCATAACAATAGATCCTAGCAATATTGAAAGAGCAGAAGTAATATTTGGATCTTCATCTGTAGGTTATGGATCAGATGCAATGGGTGGTGTCATTCATTACTATACAAAGAATCCAATTCTAAAAAATTCTAAAAAAATATCATCAAGTTTTACTTCAAACTTTAATTCAGCCAACAACAGTGTTACTAATAATTTCAACACTAATTACAGTTCTGATAATTGGGGTAGCATCACTTCAATTTCTATTTCAAAATACGGTGATATTAAAATGGGAAAAAAAAGAAATCATGGTTACTCAGATTGGGGCCTTACTTCAATATTTTCTCAAAATTCAAGATATAAGTTTTATGCTGAGCCATCTGTTAACTTAGATAAAAATATTCAAAAAAATACAGGTTATAGTCAGGTTGATTTATTTCAAAAGTTTCTATTTAGAATTGGTGATAATAATCTTCTTAATTTAAATATTCAATTCTCTGAATCTAGTGATATTGATAGATTTGATCAACTCAGTATTCCAAAGGATGATTCATTAAAATTTAGCGAATGGTATTATGGTCCTCAAAAAAGATTATTGATTTCTCCTAGTCTAAGAATTTTTCCAAAAAAGAAATTCATGGATAAAGGTGTTATAACTTTTGGATTCCAGAAAATTAATGAGAGTAGAATTAAAAGAAAGTTTTACTCATTAAATAGATCTCATCAGATAGAGGATTTAAAAGTGTTTAGCTTAAATGGTGATTTTGATACATCTTTTAATAATGGACATACTCTTTCATATGGAGTAGAGACAACATATAACCATAATTATTCAAAAGCCTATGACAGGACTTTAAGTATCGATGGCAATAATGTTGTAGGGTTAGGCGAAAAAACTGCAATACCCACCAGATATCCTAGTGATGGAAGTTCATACGCAAGCTTTGCATCTTATGTAAACTGGTCATGGAACATGAGTGAGTTTTTTACCTTCAATGTTGGAACAAGACTAACATTTACAAAATTAAATGCTAGTTGGAATGATGTTATATCAGTAAATCCTCAATTATCAAAAGTTAATTTAAATTCTGAGGCATTAACAACTACTGTGTCAATGAAATTAAGGCCAAGTAATAAAATTCAAATAAATACAGTTTTATCAAGTGGTTTTAGAAATCCAAATATTGATGATATAGGAAAGATTAGAGAAAATAATGGATTGTTAGTTGTTCCTAATACATTTTTAAAACCTGAATATGCATATAATTTAGATTTAGGGGTTGATTATAAATCTCTTGATAGCAAAAGTTATTTCTCAATTAGAGGTTTTAGTACAATAATTTCCAGACATATTGGGAGAGCAGAATATATAGTTTACTCTGATATTACTACTCCTGATACATCTACAATTATCTATAATAATGAGGAAGTAACTACAATTGCTAATAAGAATCTGGGCAATAGGTTCATTCATGGATTTTCAATTGATGGCTTCAATAATTTAAGTAGAAGTTTAAAAATTGATTACAGCCTAACATATACTAAAGGGGATAATAATGAATCGTATGGTCCACTTCCTTCAATATCACCTCTATTTGGATCACTTTCCTTGAACTATATTAATAATGATTTAACAATCAGGGCTGTATATAAATTTAGTGATTCAAAAGATCCTTCAGAATATAGTATAGGAGGAGAAGATGGTCTTGATGAAACCCCATATATTATTGGTCAAGATGGATTAAAAAATTTCTTAGGAACCCCAAGTTGGTCAGATTTTTCAATTTTTGCAAGCAAAAAAATATCATCAAATTCTACATTAAGACTTGGGATTACGAATATTTTTGATATTCATTATAGAACATTTGCTTCCGGAATTTCTGCACCTGGAAGATCTTTCCAAGCAGGTTTAAATCTTAAATTATAAAGTACCTAATTAACTTTATTTTGATCTAAAATCATTAATTTCGCCTTTAATTCTAGGTCTAATGCGATTTAAAGAATCAAAAAATTTTTCACTTAATTCAATTGCAAAAGAGGTTGAAGATTTCTGGGCTAAAAATGATGTCTTTATCAAATCATCCAACAGAGATAACAGAGAAAGCTTTGTTTTTTTTGAAGGCCCTCCTTCTGCAAACGGCAAGCCTGGAATTCACCACGTAATGGCAAGAACGATAAAAGATGCTTTTTGTAGATATAAGACTATCAAAGGATTTAACGTTAAAAGAAAGGCTGGATGGGATACTCATGGACTTCCTGTTGAATTAGGTGTAGAGAAAGAACTAGGGATTTCAAAAGATGATATTGGAAATAAGATTAGTGTATCGGAATATAATCAAGCTTGTAAAGAAGCTGTTATGAAATATACTTCTGACTGGGAATCTTTAACAAGGGAGATGGGTTATTGGATTGATATGTCTGATCCTTATGTAACATTTGAATCTAAATATATGGAATCCGTATGGTGGATTATAAAAGAAATTTACAATAAGAATTTGATATACAAAGGCTATACTGTTCAGCCCTATTCACCTGCTGCTGGTTCCGGTTTAAGCTCACATGAACTTAATCAGCCTGGCGCATATAGGGATATTAGTGATACTTCTGTTGTGGCTCAGTTTAAATCTATAAAAGAAGGTCTCCCTAATGAGTTAATTAATCTATATCCATTTTATTTTCTAGCTTGGACTACTACACCATGGACACTCCCTTCAAACACAGCATTAACTATTGGTCAGAAGATCAAATATTCTTTTGTTAAAACATTTAATCAGTATACTAAAGAGTTAGTAACTGTTGTAATAGCCTCAAAACTAATTGATAAGATTTTTTCTAAGATTTTTTATGAGGTAAAAACTGAGAAAGAATTAGACTCATATGATACTGAAAAACCCAATATACCATATTTAATATGCCATGAAGTATCTGGTAAAAATCTCGAAAACATCAGATATGAAAGAATTTGGGAAGAATCTCCTCTACCATTGGATAATCCAGAAAATGCATTTAGAGTAATTAGTGGAGATTTTGTTACTACTGATGATGGAACAGGAATTGTCCATACAGCTCCAACGTTTGGAGCAGATGATTATAAGGCTGCCAAATCAGCAAAACCTGAAGTTCCACCATTACAAGTTTTAGATAAAAATGGCATTAAAGTTCCACTTGTTGATCTTAAAGGAAAATTTATTGACGGAATTGGTTTAATAAGTGGCAAATATGTAAAAAATGAATATTATGAATCAGATTCTATTCCAGAAAAATCTGTTGATGTTGAGATAGCTATTAGACTTAAAGAATTAAATCGAGCATTTAAAGTAGAGAAATATTCACACTCTTATCCTCATTGTTGGAGAACTGATAAGCCAGTTCTTTACTATCCAATGGAATCTTGGTTTATAAAAATGGATAGCTTGTCAAACAGAATGTTTGAATTAAATCAGGAAATTAATTGGAAACCTAAATCAACTGGTGAGGGTAGATTTGGAAACTGGTTAAAAACTGCCAATGATTGGAATCTTTCAAGATCAAGATTTTGGGGAATTCCTCTGCCAATTTGGACTGATGAAGAAAATGAAGAAATCAAAGTGATTGGTTCAGCAGAAGAACTTATTAATGAAATTGAAGCTTCAGTAAAAAATGGTAATATGTTATCTAATCCTTATTCTGATTTTGACATTGGTAATATGTCAGATGAGAATTATTTAAAGATAGATCTTCATAAGGATATTGTCGATGAAATAACTCTTACGTCAAGTAAAGGGAAGCCAATGAAAAGGGAAAAAGATATTATTGATGTTTGGTTTGATTCAGGATCAATGCCTTATGCCCAATTTCATTATCCTTTTGAGAACAAAGATTTAATTGATAATAAAATTAATTTTCCGGCTGATTTCATTGCAGAGGGTGTTGATCAAACAAGAGGATGGTTTTATACTCTTCACGCTATTTCAACTTTAGTGTTTGACTCAATTTCATATAAAAACGTTGTATCAAATGGTTTGGTTCTCGATAAAAATGGACAGAAAATGTCTAAGAGACTGGGTAATGCAGTAGATCCATTTAAAATGATAGATGAATATGGTGCTGATGCAGTTAGGTGGTATATGATTTCAAACTCAAATCCATGGGATAATTTAAAGTTTGATCAGGATGGTGTTGCTGAGGTTAAAAGAAAGTTTTTCGGCACATTGCATAACGTATACAGTTTTTTTAGTCTTTATGCCAATATCGATAATTTTTCATACAAAGAAGATGTAGTGGCATTTGAAGAAAGATCAGAATTAGATCAATGGATAATCTCAGAATTGAACTCTTTAATAAAAAGAGTAGATAATTATTACAATGATTATGAGTTGACCCCTGCCTCAAGAGAAATTAGTGATTTTGTTCAAGAAAAATTAAGCAATTGGTATGTTAGATTATCCAGAAGAAGGTTCTGGAAGGGTGAATATAATAATGATAAAATTTCTGCATATCAGACTCTTTATGAGTGCTTATCCTCCATAAGTAAACTTATTTCACCAATTGCTCCTTTTTACTCAGAATATATTTATCAATGTATTAACACCGTTACTATGAAAGAGCACTATGAATCAGTTCATTTATCTGAATTTCCTGCTTCAAACGAAGGTTTAATTAAAGTAGAATTAGAAAAGAAAATAAATCAAGTAAGAAATATTTGTTCTCTTGCTTTATCAATTAGAAAAAAAGAAAAGTTAAAGGTAAGACAACCACTTAATAAGATCATTGTCCCTGTAAAGAATAAAAATGAAAGAAATGATATTGAAAATGCTAAGGCTCAAATATTATCTGAAATTAATGTAAAATCTATTGAATTTTTAGATAGTAAAGATTCATTGCTTATTAAAGAGCTGAAGCCTAATTTCAAAATTTTAGGACCAAGATATGGCTCAATAATTAATGATGTTTCTAATATGATCAAAGGCTTCTCTCAAGAGCAAATTGAAGATTTAGAAAGAGAAGGAAAGGCAAATTTTATGATTAAGGATACTAATGTTACAATTGATTTGGGCGATGTTGAAATAAACTATAAAGACATAGAGGGATTATCAGTGGCAAGTGGTGATGGAACAACAATTGCTTTAGATCTTAAACTAGATGAAAATCTTATAAATGAGGGTATTGCTAGAGAGCTGGTTAATAGGATTCAAAATATAAGAAAGAGTAAAGGTTTAGAAGTAACCGACAAAATTGAGATTAACATCAAAAAGTCGGAAAAATTGGAAAATGCTATTAAGTCAAATTTAGACTATATCAAAGGTGAAACATTGGCAAATAAATTATATTTTAGCGAGAATTTTGATGATGAAGGCGAGACATTAGAGTTTGACGATATTAAAACTGTGATAACTATAAACAAAATTTAAAATGAGTAAAAGTTCAAAAAATAGATATTCAGATAAAGAGTTAGAAAGCTTTAGAAAAATAATTAACGAAAAAATTGAAAAGGCACAGGTTGATTTAGATTTACTTAAGAGTGCATACATGAACGACAGCAATAATGGAACTGACGATACATCTCCTACCTTTAAATCATTTGAGGAAGGATCTGAAACAATGTCAAAGGAAGCTAACACTCAACTAGCCTTAAGGCAAGAAAAATTTATTAGGGATTTAAAAAACGCCTTAGTTAGAATTGAGAATAAGACATACGGTATATGTAGAGTTACTGGTAAGCTAATCAATAAGAAAAGGCTTAAAATAGTTCCTCACGCAACACTTAGTATAGAAGCTAAAAATATCCAAAACTAAAAATTGAAAACTTGATTCCTTTAATTAAAAATATTGATGCTAAAAAATCATTAGTTCTGATTTTAGCTTTAATATTTTTAGATCAAGTAGTTAAATTTTACATTAAATTAAACTATCCCCTCACAATTTTTGGTGAACTTCCTATAATTGATATTGGATTTTTTAAACTATTATTTATTGAGAATAAGGGTATGGCCATGGGTGCTAGATTGAATACATTATTCCCTTTCCTTGATGATAATACTGCAAAATTGATATTAACATTATTTAGAATTGTTGCTTGTATTGGTCTAAGTGTTTGGTTAAGAAATATGATTAAGAAGAAAGCTTCTCAATTATTTATTTTTTGTCTGTGTTTAATATTAGCTGGTGCAATTGGTAACCTTATTGACTCAGTATTTTATGGTGTTATCTTTTCTTCAAGCTATGGTCAAGTAGCGACTCTATTTCCTGAGGTTGGATATGCTCCTCTATTTTATGGAAGTGTAGTGGACATGATTCAGTTTCCTCTAGCAACCTGGATTTGGCCAGAGTGGCTTCCTATAATTGGTGGTCAAGAATATACATTTTTTGAGTATGTCTTCAATTTTGCGGACTCATATATAAGTACAGGAGTACTTCTATTATTAATATTTAATAACAAGGTCTAAAGGTTATTAAACTTATGTACTTGTTTTGGTGTGACACAATAATCTAGTTTAACATCATTGTCATCAATATCTAGGATTTTATTTATGGGATCAAAGAATGAAAGCCCTATTTTTAATGTACTATTATTGGCTAGCTTAAGAAACCTATCATAATAGCCCTTTCCATACCCTACTCTATGACCTTCTAGATCAAAAGCTAGAAGTGGAATAAATATTATATCTAAATTCTCAATTATAAAATGATTACCATCATTAGGTTCTTTTATCCCGTACTCATTTAAACCAAATTTAGTTTCATCATTTATAGCAATATGAACAAGTTCATTATTTGAAATTTTTGGAACTATTATAATTTTTTGTTCTGACTTTAATTTATTAATTATAGAAGATGTGTCTAGTTCATTATATTTTAAAATTGAAATAAAAATATGATAGTGCTTTAATTTCCAAATGTTAAGTTTATCTAATTGCTTACAAACTCTCTGACTTAAATCATCAACTTCTTGTTTTGTTAAGGAGAATCTTTTCTTCTTATAATGAGATCTTAAAAAAGTTTTGTCTGCAGTTATCACTTAATATTATTTAAACTAAAAATAGGTTTAATTTTGTTAGAGTGAAAGAAAGTAAGGTATATATAAAAGCTAAGTCTCTACCGGAAGAGCCAGGAGTTTATCAATTCTTTGATAAGGACAATGAAATTATATATATAGGTAAAGCTAAAAATCTCAAGAAAAGAGTTTCATCTTATTTCACCAAATCACATGACACCAATAAGTTAAAGCTTCTTGTCAAAAGTATTGACAAAATTGAGAGGATAATTGTTGATACTGAAATGGATGCACTTCTTCTTGAAAATAACTTAATCAAAAAATATAAACCAAAGTATAATGTTCTTCTTAAAGATGATAAATCATATCCTTGGTTATGCATAAAAAAAGAACCTTTCCCTAGAGTTTTTTATACAAGAAATGCTATTAGAGACGGATCCGAGTACTATGGTCCATATAGAAATGTTAAGACTGTAATTACTCTACTTGAGATAATTAAGGAGATTTATCCTCTTAGAACATGTAACTATAAATTAACTAAAGAAAACATAGATAATAAAAAGTTTAAGCTTTGTCTAGAGTACCACCTAGAAAACTGTGAAGGTCCATGTGTTGGTAAAGTAAAGGTTAATGATTATGAAAAAAACTTAAAGGGAATAAGAGACATTATTAAAGGTGATTTTAAGGCATCTTTGAAAAGACTAGAAGACAGAATGATTGATTTCTCGAATAGTCTTGAGTTCGAAAAAGCTCAAAAAATTAAAGAAAAACTTGAATCACTTAAAAATTATCAATCTAGGTCAACTATAGTTAGTCCAAAAATTAGTGATGTAGATGTCTTTACTATAATATCAGATGAGTCTTATGCTTATGTTAACTTCATACAGGTGTCATATGGCTCAATTGTAAGGTCACATACTCTGGAAATTAGAAAAAAACTTAATGAGTCGGATAAACAAATACTTCAGCTAAGTATTATTGAGCTAAGGGAAAGGTTCTTATCAAGCTCAAAGGAAATTTTTCTACCATTTAGAATAAATCTTGGTGAGAAAATTAAAGTTCAAGTTCCTAAAAAGGGAGAGAAAAAAAGTCTTATAGATCTATCATTGCGTAATGCAAAGTTTTATAGAATTGACAAATTAAAACAAATTAAAATTGTAGATCCAGAAGCACATGTTAATAGAATTATGGAACAGGCTAAAATGGATTTA
>Ga0255759_10002908_pt1 | contig 15139 bp, 18 predicted proteins | sample 101ome_20_FD_179959 | JGI IMG/M metagenome (GOLD analysis project Ga0255759, IMG submission 179959) | Coastal salt marsh microbial communities from the Groves Creek Marsh, Skidaway Island, Georgia - 101404AT metaG (version 2) | ecosystem: Environmental > Aquatic > Marine > Intertidal zone >...
ACTAAACCATCTGTGCCAGAAATATGTAATGATGTTTCTGGTGTTGAATTATTAATACCAACTTTATCTGTTGAAGCATCTACAAAAAATGTATCTGTATCTACTGCAAAATTTCCTGATACTTCCATACCTGATGATACTGATAATGCTTCTACTCTTACATTACTATTAATATCTAATACGCCATTATCATTTGTTGCTTCTACTGAACCTAAATATAATCCTTGTTCTGCATATAAATTACTAAATCTGCTTGCTGTTGTACCTAATTCGAAAGTATCATCTACTGATGGTACAATTGAACCACCTACACCAACTGAACCTTCAATATCTAATTTGTGTGTACTTGATGCTAATTTACCAATACCAACATTTGCTGAATCACCATCAACAATTAAACCAGCTCGATTACTATTAAATAATACTAAATCATTAGTATTTTCATCTTTGTAAATTTGAGAACTAGATGTACCAAAAATAATTCTCGGATTAGACATGTGGTTTTTTTATATGTTTTATTTATATAATAAATTTTAAATGATTTTTTTTTTATAAATAAAAAAATTTTTTATAAAAAAAATTTAATTTTTCTACTAATCGGAAGTTTTTTTAAAAAATTTAAAACATAACTTTTATCAAATTTATAAATTTCTACTAAAGAACTGCTGGGATATTTTTTAAAATTATATTTTTTATTCAAATAAAATGTATATGGATTAAAATTATTATTTAATTTTATATTATTTAAACAATTATGTAACATATAACAATCATCTAATGCTCTATGGGTTTGATTAAATTCTTCGTTATTATAATAATTATATATTGTTTGTAATTTATAATTTTTTATATTTTTTTTTTCTATGAAATTCTTAAAAATATCAATTGAATTTAAATTAATTTTTTTATATATATATTTATCAAATAAATATAATTGATTCGTATTATCAAATTCTTGTCTTAAAATACCTAAATCAAATCTATTATTATGTGCAATTAATATATCAGCATCTTTGATATCTACTAAAAAAGAATTTAAAATTTTTGAAATATTATATCCTTCATTTTTTGTAATTTTATTTGTTAATCCAGTCAATTGTGTTATTATATTAGGAATATCAATATCAACATTAACTATATATCTTTTTTCTTCTAAAATAGTTAAATCTAAATTTAATTTTAAATATCCAATTTCTAACATTTTAACTTCACTAAAATCATTATTTTTTTTTGGTAAACCTGATGTTTCTGTATCAAAAATTATAATACTCATTTTAATATAGATTTCTATAAATTTTAAATGAATTAATTATAAAATTATAATAATATATATATTTTATTACATGAAGCAATTATTTATTATAAAATCAGATAGAAAAAGTTTTAGTTCAAAATCTATATCCGGATATAAAAAAATATATTTACTAAAGTCTTTTGAAAAATCACTAATTGAAAGGAATTTATATAATTCTTTATATTTTGGTTTTGAAATTTTATGTTCTGGTTATTTTAATGATTTATGGACAATCATATTTTTATTTTATATTGAATATATTCATGTATTAAATCCAGAAATACCATTTATTCTAATTTCAAAATATGAATACTTCAAAAAAATTGAAAAAAAATTAAAAAATAATAAAATAGATAAAATCAAAATAAGAAATTTATTAAATATTCAACATGATTTAATATTTATTATTAAAAATTTAATAAACACAAAAAATAAACACTTATCATTTTTTTTAAAACAAACTTATAATAATCAATCTGCTTATATGAATATAGAAAAAAGATATATATTAATAATATTTAAAAGATTTAAGTTATTAATTAATAAATTAATAAATAATAAAATAACATTTACTCAAACTACAACAGATCTTTTAAATGAATTTTTTGATATTTTTGGTAAATTAATGGTAATTGATTGTGAAAATCCACATATCATAGATTATCCATATCATATCAATATATATCATCATCATAAAAATAATAAAGATTTTAAAAGTATATCAAGTATCTTCTGGAATACAATATTGAAATCTTCGAAATTTAATCAAAATATATTCAAACAAGTCGGTTGTTTGTATAAAATACTAGATACAAAATTACTTGAAAAAATAGAAAAAGAATCATATATATTTATATGTTCTAGCTTCTATTTCATATATAAATTAAATAAAGTAACACCTATAAATAATAGTAAAGATGATATATTGATGATTAAAAGTTTTTATGATAATATTCAAGTTTCTATTAATAATAATACAAGAAGATTAGATTTTATTGAAATAAGTAATAAAAATGAAACTAAAAAAAATAAAAAAAATATTAAATATAAAGATACTGTAATAAAAAAAAATATACAAAAAAATAATATTAAAAATAAAAAAATTAATACAAACGATATTCTTATAAAAATGAAACCGATTAATTATATTTTAGATGATACTAATAAAAAAATATCTAATACTAATGTATCACAATTAATTACAGATGAAAATAAATCAAATAATAAGAATGATAATATTGAAATAAATGATGATTTTTTATATAATATAAATATACAAAAATATAATGATGATAAACCAACTGAAATAGATATAGAATTTAATACTAACAATCAAAAAAATATAGATAAATATCAATTATTTAAAAATTTTATAAATGATTTTAATATTTTACCATTAAAAAATGAACAAAATATTAAAGAATCTAATAATGAAGTTATAAAAATTAAAGATATAAATATACCAAAAAAAATATATCAAAAAACAGTATTAAATAAACCATTTAAAGATATTATCAAAAATAATAATTAAAGTAATTTTTTTATTTCACTAATATTATCAATAAAATAATATTCATTCGTATTCTTTATAATTTTTATAAAATCTTTTTTATCATACCCTAATTTTTTTAAGTTTATATAGAAATTTTCTTTATTATATTTTAAATTTACTATTAATATTCTATTTATATATTTTATTAATAAGTAATCATAATTATGAATTATATTTATTTTATTAAATAACTCAATATAATTTTTTGTATTTTTTGATTTTATTGAATTTTTTGTTAATATTTTTGTATATTCTAAATTATAAAATGTATTATTATTAATATTCAATTCATTTATATAATTACATAAAAATAATGATAATATATCATATAAATACCATTTGTGATTATTTAATATATTATGTTCATATCTAATATATTTTGAAAAAACTTCTGATATATTATGAATAATTAAATTATATTTTTTTTTATTACTAATATTTTTTTTTATTATATTTTTATAATTTTCATGTAGTAAAAGAGGAAATAATATCTTATCATTATTACATATATTTAATAAATCTTCATTCTTCATTTTTTTCATAAATATATTATTAATATTTTCATATAATTCTAAATTTATATTATTTTGTATATCATTTATTTGAATTTTATTATTTTTAGCATATATTTTCTTTTCTTCTATCTTATAATTTTTAGTATCTTCATATTTGATTTTTAATATATCAAGTTGGTGTATATTCTTTATACAATTACCTGAACCAATCAATATTATTTTATTATTATATTTTTTGATTATTTCTTTTATTTTTTTAACATTTATTATTTCAAATTCACGAATTAATAATATTTTTTCATTCATATTAAATAAAAAATTTAAATCATTTTTTATTTCTAATTTTTTTATTTTTTCTTCATATTCACCATAATAAAAGTCTATATAACATAATTCTATTATATCATATTGTTTTAGCGTTTTTTTAACATAACTATATTTTCCATTATATATATTTCCATATAATAATATCACTCTATTGTTTTTTAATAATATATTTAAATCTAAATTCATTCTTTAATATTTATTATTAATATTTTCTTAATAAAATTACTTAAATAATAAAAATTATATTTTAATATAATATGAAAATTCATACAAAAACAATTATACTAATATTATTACTTATAATGTCTTTAATATTTTTATTATCTTACTTTTTTTACAATAAATATAAATTTTTATTAGATTATGTTGATTCTAGAATTGATTTAAAATTAGAAAAAACCATAAATAAATATAATTTAGATGAATTAATTGAAATTAATAAAAATAAAGAACAAGATTATATTAATAATTTAAAAAATAATATTATTAATAATAATGAAAGTTTTTTTTCTAAAATAAATGAAATTAATGATTTAAGTGATATTGAAGAAGAAAATTATGATAATAAATCTGAAATAAATGATTTTGAAGAAGATATTTATTATAATGAAGATAATCAAGTTGAAGATAAAGATCAAGAAGATAATCAAGTTGAAGATAAAGATCATGAAGATAATCAAGTTGAAGATAATGATCATGAAAATAATCAAGTTGAAGATAATGATCATGAAGATAATCAAGTTGAAGATAAAGATCAAGAAGATAATCAAGTTGAAGATAAAGATCAAGAAAATAATCAAGTTGAAGATAAAGATCAAGAAGATTTTTCAGATGATATTAATTTTGAAAATATAAAATTAAATGATATATCTTATGATGATTTACCAAGCCTAGATGTCATCGATTCTAATGTAGATAAATATATTGAAAATATATTAAAAGAAAATGATATTATTGATATAGAAAAAAAAAACTAAAAAATAACCTCGTTATTAAAGATATTCTTAATAATATTATAAATAATGTAATAGAAAAAAATAACAATTGTAAATTTATTTTAACTAAAGGTAAAAATAAAGGTAATTTATGTAATAAAAAAAATTACAAAAATTATTATTGTAAAATTCATTATAAAAAATTAAATAATCTCTAATTTTTCAGTTAGATTCTTATCTTTAATATATTCTTCATCAAAAAAACAATCAAATATATCTTTATTTTCTTGTTTTTTCTTTTTTTTATCTTCTTTTTTTTCAACTAGATTATTTTTATATTTTGTATTCCATTCTTCTGCTTTATTTTCATATAAATTTTTTTCTTCTATGCTTATATTTTTCCAATATTCACCTTTATATATATTATATTCTTCTAGTGACATTTCTGGATTATTTTTTCTAATATTATTGTATTTTAAAAACATAGAATAAGCAGTTTTTCTTCTTTTATTTTTATAATTTTTATTTTCAATAAAAATTTTTTTCATATCTATATTTAGATATTTATTAATTAATTTTTCTGTTTCTTCCTCTTTATCTAAATCTTTACATATTGATTTTATAAGATTCTCTAAATCTTCATGTAAAATTGTTTTTATTTTAATTAATGTATTCATGTATTAATCATATTATATCAATTTTATTTATTTTATTTCTCACTAAAATTTCATTTAATTTATTTGTATAACTTTGTAAAAATATAATATGTTTATTTTTTGATATATTATCTATTACTAATAATGATGTATTATAATTTAAATCAATAATTTCATATAAAACTTCATCTTTTAAATTATTTCTTTCAAGTAATATATGTATATATTTTAAAAATCCAAAATAACTTAAATTAACTTCATAGATTATTTTATATAATATCTCATCTATTTCTTTATGATTTAAATATACCATTTTTGTTAAATTTAAATATTTTTTTAGTAAATTCTCTTTATTGTTTTTTTTTATTATCAAATATTCTTTATCATTTCCATTTTTTTTTAAATTATTATAAAAATCTAATTCTAATAATGCTTTTTTTAAATTTTTGTTACTTATTTCTAATATTTTTTCTACTATATTTTCTTTTATCTCTATATTTTCATTTAGAATTATATTATTTATTTTTTGTCTTATAAAACTTTTTGTAAATCCAGGTGTTTTTATTGTTATACATCTACTTTTTATTGGATCTATAATATTGTTTATTGTATTACTTAGTAAAATAAAGCGACACTCATTATAATTATTTTCTATTATTTTTCTTAATATAAATTGTTCTTCTAATCCTAAAAGATTTATATTATGTATTATTAATATTTTCATATGACCATTTATATTTTTTGTACTAATTAAATCTTTTATAAATTCAATTAATAAGATTTTCTTATATTTTCTAAATTGACTCAAATCGACTTCTATATAATATTTTGAATAATATATGTAAAAATTTATATTTTGATAATTTACTTTATATTCTAAAAATCTTTTATTTTTTTCTACATTATTAAAAAAATTATATACTAATAATTTTTTACAACTTCCTTCTTCTCCATAAAGTAATATATTGGGTAAATTATTAAAATCTATTATATTAAAAAAATCTATAATATATCTATATTTTATTTTTATAATCTTATCAAAATCTTCAGTTCTTAATATTTTATATTTATTATAAATATCTAACATTGTTATTTATTCATATAACATTATTTTTATATAAACTTAATTATTATTTATATTAAAATAAAATTGATATAAACTTATTATATAAATATGAATATAATTGGTTTATGTGGTTATAAAAGAAGTGGTAAAGATACTGCAGGTAGTTTATTATTAGAGAATGGTTATACAAAATATTCGTTTGCTGGTCCCTTAAAAAAAGCATGTCAAGAAATTTTTATGTTTGATGATGAACAAACCGAAGGTAATAAAAAAGAAGATTATGATGATAGATGGAATATTAATCCACGTAAAGTTTTTCAAAGATTTGGTACTGAAATATTCAGAGATAATTTAGATATGTTCTTTCCAGAAATGAAAAATATCAAAAATACATTTTGGATATATAGATTTAAATTATGGTATAAAAAAGAAAAAGAAAAAAATCCAAATATTAAAATTGTAGTAACTGATGTAAGATTTGAGAATGAAGCAAATATAATTAAAGAATTAGGTGGTTTAATTATAAAAGTAAATAGAAATAATAATAATAATAATGATAATCATATTTCTGAATTATCAATAAATAAAATAAAACACGATATTCTAATAGATAATGATTCTACAATTGAAGATTTTCATTTAAAATTAAAAAAAATTTTAAAATTTAAATAAAATTGATATATTTTTTATTTATAATAAAACAATTTAATAATTAAATTATATTTAATCATTCAATTAATTATTTAATTAAATAATAATGTCTTTTTTACCAAAAGAAATCTTAAATTTAATTTATGAATATAAACATGAATATGATATGTTAGAAATTAAAAAAGAATTAGTAAATAATAAAAAAAAATGTGAAAATTGTAAAAAAAATAAAATATGTTTATATCAATGCAATGATTGTGATATTCATATATGCTATGAATGTCGTTATTATGATTTAAATAATAATCATGTTGATTATAATACATTTGATCTATTTTATGAATGTGATACTTGTTCTTTAAATAAATTATGTTTTGATAAAAATGACTATTGTTTATCTGAAGAAGAATATTATTATTATAATTATAATTCTTTTTAATTTTTTTAAAAATATATTAATATTATGGACTTAATTTTATAAAATTACTCAAAAATAATTTAAAATAGTGTTTTTTTGAAGAAGTTGTAGTACTCATATATTAACTTTCTGTTTTTATCTTTTTTTATAAGATAAATTCATTAGTAGTATTATATATAAAATAAAATTACTCAAAAATAATTTAAAATAGTGTTTTTTCGAAGAAGTTGTAGTACTCATATATTAACTTTCTGTTTTTATCTTTTTTATAAGATAAATTCATGAGTAGTATTATATATAAAATAAAATTACTCAAAAATAATTTAAAATAGTGTTTTTTTGAAGAAGTTGGTACTAGTTATTTAGGTTATATAATTTTATCTTATGATCTTCTCTTATATATTCGAAATCTCTTTTATCTTTCTTATCTATATTTAATTCTTTATTCTCTTCTATATATTTTTGATACTTACTTATATTATTCATAGTTTTATTAATAATAACTGATTCTAAATCATTACTATTCTTACTAACTGATCTAATAATATTTAATACTGAATTATACATTCTATAATCTAATACCTTATCTAATTTTTCTAATTCCCATTTATCATCTTCACTATATACCTTACAATAATTACCATCTATATTAGATACCATAACATTATGATTAGTATTATCATCAATATATAACTTATCTAATGTACTTATTAATTTTCTTTTAACATCATTATCATATAATGATAATTTCTTAAGAAATTGTTTATCTATAGAACTATAATCTTCACTACCATAATTATTAATATTAATTATTCTTTTATTATCTATATTCATTGTATTATTAGTTGTATTATTAGTTGTATTATTATTAGTTGTATTATTATTAGTTGTATTATTAATAATATTATTACTATTATTTTTTTTACAATAGTATTTCATATGTCTATACATATGATTTTTATGTTTAAATACTTTATTACAATATTTACATGTTCTTTTTCCTAATAATTCATGAATTGTAGTTAATGGTACCTCAGTGGTACCTTTTGTGGTACCTAGTGGTACCTCAGTGGTACCTTTTGTGGTACCTAGTGGTACCTCAGTGGTACCTTTTGTGGTACCTAATGGTACTTCAGTGGTACTAGTTTTTTTTTCAACATTTTTTAAATGTCTCTTTGTTAGTAAATGTTTACACCAATAAGTGTCGTATTTTATTACTTTATTACAGTATATACACTCTTTATTTATAATCCTTGACATACTATATATTATTTTATTATTTTATTTTTAATATGTTTAAAAAAGTATACAAATCTATACAAAAAGTGTACAAATCTATACAAATCTATACAAATCTATACAAAAAGTGTACAAATCTATACAAATCTATACAAAAAGTGTACAAAAAGTGTACAAAAAGTGTACATGGGGTGACAGAACTGGACATTTAGAATAGAAATAGACGATAAAAAAAGTGAACAAAAATGTACTTTTGGATGGGGGAAAAATTTTTTTTTTTTTTCAAAAATCTTTAAAAAAAACAAAAAAGTTGAAAAGTTTGAAAGTTGAAAATATTTATTTAATTATAATTTATATTTTTAATAAAACCATTTAATTCATCATAATCAATTTCTTTTTTTAATTTATTATTTAATACTAATGATTTAATTTCCATTTGTTTTTCATAATCTATCTTATTATTATTGAAATATTCATTTAATTTTATGATTTTTAGATTTTTATTTAGAGATGACCATTTTTTACTAAAAATATGATTATTATTTGAGTTATATTTTTCAAAAAAACTTTTTTCATCACCATTGTAATATTTATCTTTATTTTCTAATCTTAAACTTTTTAATTTTATAGAATTTATATATTCATGTTGTTTTCGATCAGTTATATATTTTTTAATTAAATATGATTCATTATCATCATTATTATTATTTACTATTTTTAAATTATACTTTTTATTTTTTTTTTGAAATTCTATTTCATTAATTTTTTTTATATTTTCTAAACATTTATTGAGATTGTCCATTTAATTTAATAAATAAAAATATAAATTTTATTTATTAATTTATAATTTTTTTTTAAAATTTATATATTATTATGAAATATAAATATGAAATATAAATTAATAGTATGTTTAGATAATGAAAATGGAATTGGTAAAAATAATGATTTGCCTTGGTATATTAAAGAAGATATAAAATTTTTCAAAGAAAAAACATTAGAAAAAAAAGATAGTAATAAAACAAATTGTGTAATTATGGGAAGAAAAACTTATGAATCAATACCAGAGAATTATAGACCATTAAAAAATAGATTAAATTTAGTATTATCAAATACATTAAAAATGGAAAATGAAATTGAAAATTTAAAAATTTTTAGTAATTATATGGAATTAATAAGATATATTAATAAAAATAAAAAAAATATAGAAAATAGTTATATTATTGGTGGAAAAACAATATATGAAAAATTTTTAAAAGAAGAAATTATAGATGAACTTTATATAAATAGAGTAAAACATAATTTTAATTGTGATATAAAAGTAGATATAAATTTAAAAAATTATATATTAATTGATAAAAAAAGAATAAATACAGAAAAAAACTACGAGTTAGAATTCAATCATTATATTTATGAGAATAAAGAAGAAAAGAATTATTTAAATTTAATGAAACAATTATTAGATGAAGGTAATAATAAAGATGATAGAACAAATACTGGAACATTTTCATTATTTGGACAATGTTTAAAATATGATATAAGTAATAATAAATTACCATTATTAACTACTAAATTTGTTCCATTTAGATTTATAGTAGAGGAATTATTATGGTTTTTATCGGGAAGTACAGATTCAACAAAATTACAAGAAAAAAAAATAAGAATATGGGAAGGAAATACAACAAGAGAATTTTTAGATGATAGAGGATTAAATCATATGCCAGTAGGTGATATTGGAGCTGGATATTCACATCAATTAAGACATTTTGGGACAGAATATAATACTTGTAAAGATGATTATACTGGAAAAGGTTTTGACCAATTAAAATATGTAGTAGATTTAATAAAAAATAATCCAGATTCAAGAAGAATTTTATTTTCATATTGGAATCCATCACAGTTAAAAGATGCAGCCCTTCCTCCTTGTCATCTAGTGTACCAGTTTTATGTAGATAAAAGAAATAAAACAATATCTTGTTGTTTATTTCAACGTTCAAGTGATTATTTTTTAGCAAATAATTATAATGCTGTATCTGCAATCCTATTAACACATATATTAGGAAATTTATGTGATTATAAACCAAAAGAATTTATACATTTTATAGGAGATACACATATTTATAAAAATCATGTAGAACAATGTAAAGAACAAATGAAAAGACAACCGACTAGATTTCCAAAAATATATTTAAATAAAGAAATAAAAAGTTTAAAAGATATATTAGAATTAAAATATGAAGATTTTGAATTAATAAATTATAATTATAAAAAAGCAATAAGAGGAAAAATGAATTAAAATTTAAATTAATAATTCAATAATATTTAGTAAAATGACATTATACATACCAAAAGAAATAGATGATATAATTTATAAATATATAGATAATATAAATAAACAGAATATAAAAAAAGAATTAAATAATACAAATTATAAATGTGATAAATGTGAAAAAATAAATAATTGTAAATTAGTAAAATATAAAATGTGTAATAATTGTAAAAACATATATTGTAATAAATGTATTGAAAAAAATAATTTATATTATAATACAGAAGAATTAGATTGTATTAAATGTATTCAAGAAAAAAAATATAAATATCTAATTGAGAAAATATTGAATATTAAAATAGATAATAATAATAGATTTGTTGTATTATTTAATAATTTATATAATTATGACTTAATGAATTATTTAATTTATAGATTAACACAATTATCATATGAAAAATGTAATAAATATAATGAAATGATATTATATAATATGATTTTTACAATATATTTAGATATATATTAATTTAAATAAAATAATATTAATTTATTTAAATTTTATTAAATGGTGGAGAAGGAGTTTTAGGTAATGGAGTGATAGAATATAATGATTTAGGTAAAGAAGGAGTTTTAGGTAATGGAGTAATTTTTAAAGATTTTTTCAAACTATTTGAAATTTTTTTTGATTTTATATTTTTTGGAATAGATGGATAATCTTTTTTTATAGATTTTCTATTAGAAGTTGATTTTTTAAGACTATTTCTTAAAGATAAAACTTTATTTTTTTCTTTATTTATAGTTACTTGATTTACTCTTATATTTTTTAAAATATATGGTTTCATTAATTTTATTAAATCATAAGATGATGGTCTAGTTGTAATATCATTTTCAATAAAAGAATGTAATATATTTGGAAATATATCACCACATGCATCCATAAGAGACATACCGATTGAATAAATCATAACTTTATCCATAAATAATTTTATATCATTTTTAAATAAATCCCATATATATCTTAAATCTTCTTCGTTCATCATACTAAAACCATGCATTTTTTTATATATTTTTAATAAATCTTTACTTAATAATGAACTATCTAAAATATTTTGTCTATGCAAATCAGTTCTTAAAAAATGAGTTAATAAATATAATTCTGGTGGCCAAGGGAAGTAATATCTTCTACCAAACCAATCACTAAAATTTGCTATATCTTGTATAGTATTTGGAAATACAAAATCTGGTGTAAAATCAATTAATGTGGGATGATTATTATACATTAACATATTATCTTGTTTAATATCTAAATGTAACATTTCCATTTTAGATAATTTATTAATTATTAATGCACAATGATAAGTAGCAAAAATTTTATCTTTTAATGACATATTTTTTAAATCAAAAGGGGTTCCTTTTGGTAATATAAGAGAAACAGTATTAATTATACCATCTTTAGAATATCCACAATCTTGCATATCTTTAAATTTTTTTTGATTTTTAGATGTTATTTTTTTTTCTTCTATGCTATAATTACAGATATCTTTATATGGTAAAAAAAATCTATGCATTTTATCATTTTTTAAAAAAAATTTACCAAGTTTAAATTCGTCTAATATAATTTTTTCTTCTACTTGATTTAAATCAATTAATTTAGATACATGAGTTTCTGGATCAAATTTTTTTAAGCACATATATGCTGGATATGTAACACAACCATCTCTACCTCTTCCTAATATTTTTCCCCCCTTTTGATTTTTTGTTTTTTTCATTTTACATATGATACACATTATATTTTATATATTATAAAAAAATAAAAAAATTATATAAGATTAATCATATATTTCATAATATAATATGGAACCAGGATTTTTATTAAATAATAAAGAGAAAGAAAAATTAAAAGAAAAATTAAGAAATAAAATAAAACAAAAACAAGAACAAAGAAAAATAAAACCAACAAAAAAACAACAACAAAGAGAAATTAAATTAATAAATGGAGATTTTTCAAGTGAAAATATTTATAATCATGTTCTATATTTAATGAAAGAATTAGAACCATATAGAAATGAAAAGAATAGATTAAAAGTTGCAAAAAAATTTGAGAAAAAACATAATTTTTTATATGAAAATTTTTTTAATATTTATAGAGAGGTATGTTATGGTAGATTAAATGATTTAAGATTATTACAAAAATTATTAAGACAAAGAGATTTACAAATGCAAATGAAACAAACAGAAGAAGATTCTGCAAAGGAAGTTGGTAAAATCTTAACCGAAAAATTTGTAAAGGAATAATATAATAAAATAATTATTATTTAATTATATTAATAATGGTGGATCAACAAACATTGACTTGAAAATATTATATGGACCAAGTTGTTTATCTTTTTGAGCTTCTTCTAATGATTTATCAATAAATTTATATTCAATTTTTGGTTGAATATTTTTTTTATTATTTTCATAATAACCAATTAATGTTATAATTATACCAACAAAAAATAAAATAATTGTAAATTTTTCCATAATAATAATATAATATATATTAAAAAAATATTTAAAAAATAATTAAATCATCTAAATCCCATAATTCAATATTACCATTTGGTAATTTTCTTTTTAATTTAAATGGTAGTTTTTTTTCTAATAATTCTTGAGTTGCAATTTTAAAAATATCAAATTTACTATTTGGATCAATATCAATAAAAATAGGAGAACCATTTGCAATTTGTTGAATTCTAAATCCAATAATATAATTTTTTTCATATTTTGTTAAAAAATTAAAAGTTTTTTTTTCTGTTTTTTTTACTATAATTTTATTATTACTATTATTATCTTCTATATCTTCTATATCATCTTCAAAATCTTCTTCTTCAATATCTTTATCATCATTACTTACTTTTAAATCTTCTTCATAATCTTCATTTTTTTCATCTTCATAATTCTCTTCTTCATCTTCATTTTCAAAATCTTCTTCGTTTTCATTTTTTAAGATATTTTCTTCAATAATCATATTTATTTTACTTATTATTCAATTTTAAAATTATAATAATTACAAATAAAATTAATATAAATATTAATATAATCATAATAAATAAAAAAATAAAAAATGGATATAATTCATTATAAAGATAATCATTGATTTTTTCAATAATAGTATTTGTAAAAAAATCTTCTATATTATTATGTGATTCATTTAATTGTTTAAAAATATTATTTTTACATATTTCAAGTATTGGATTTAAAAATATATTTAATATTGTTTTCTTATTTTCATTATTCGAAATATATTCCTTGAAATCGAATAATATATCGTTCTTTATTTTTTCTATTAATTTCATGATTATATTAATATTATATTACATAATATTAAATAAAATTTAATATAGATTATCCATAATATAATCATCTGAAAATGAATGAAAAAAAAATAATTTTTAATAATTTTCTAAAAATGATCAAAAATAGAAATATAAAAATAAAAAAAGAATACATTGATAATAAAAATATTAATTATGAAAATATTTATAATAATGTTAATATTTTAGATGAAAATTCTAAAATATATTTTAAATTTTATGATTTAAAAATTGGTGTTAAAAATATAAAAACTGAAGTAATTGATTATTTAAAGGATAAAGATATTGATTCTTTAATACTAATAACAAAATTTAAATTTAATTCTTATATATTAAATAAATTAAAAGAATTAAATATAGAAGTTGAATTTTTTAGTTTTAATAATTTTTATTTCAATTTAATAGAACATGACTTAGTACCAAAACATGAAATTTTAACAGAAAAATATGAAAAAATAATAAAAGAAAAATTTAATAATAAATTACCATTAATTAAAAAAACAGATCCTATTTGTAAATATTATAATTGTAAAAGTGGACAAGTTTTAAAGATATATAGAAAACATGAAATTTATTATAGATTAGTAGCTTAATTAAAATTGAATTATATAATATTATAAATGTTAAATAATTCATATTTTACAATATATAATAAATCATTAGATATATTCTATAAAAATTTAGATTTTTATATAAATAAATCGAATGAAGATTTTTTAAATGATTATAAATTAGTAAATTCAAAAAAAATTACTGGATATATGTTATATGTAAGAGAATATTATAAAAATAATACAGTTAATACTAAAAAAGAAATATCAGAAAAATGGAAAGAAATTTCATCAGAAAAAAAAAAAAAAAAAA
>Ga0255759_10002914_pt1 | contig 15125 bp, 17 predicted proteins | sample 101ome_20_FD_179959 | JGI IMG/M metagenome (GOLD analysis project Ga0255759, IMG submission 179959) | Coastal salt marsh microbial communities from the Groves Creek Marsh, Skidaway Island, Georgia - 101404AT metaG (version 2) | ecosystem: Environmental > Aquatic > Marine > Intertidal zone >...
TTTTATCTTCGTAAGAGTAATTGTTGTTTTTAAAATATTCTTGTATTTTATATTTTTCTATATTCAATTTTTACCTCTTTTTAATTTTTCATATTCATTAACAATATCCATGTGTTCAATATTTTCACCATGATCATTTATTACTTGTTGCTTGTTTAAAAATGAATATATCAATCTAATTGATTTTTTACCTGGTGACTCAGGTATTACAGAATGCAATCCAGAAGTATCAAACAAAACTGCCGAATGATTACTTGAATTAACTTGAATTGCTTTTAATATACTAAAAAGCTGATTGTCATATTGATTTGTGGGGAATATTAGCCTGTGCGATCCTAAAAGATAATGAAGTCTGGGTAGTGACTCTTCATCAAACGAAGGATAATATATGACTTTAATGCCGTTAGGTGCTTTACCAATTTTTTCACCATTATTATTGTAATATGTGTCTCTATGCCACGGCATATAACTTTTTTCATTCTCAGATATTCTTACTTGTATATGAAAAAGAACCATATCTGACTTGAGAATAGAATCTAATTGTTTGTGAACTGAATTATTGATCAATTCTTCAATAAAAAATCTTCTATAGCTAAATGCACTTGGTTTTAAGTCGTATGCTTTTTCATACTTTTTTTCAAGATAGTGCCCTTCTTCTATTTTGTTTTTAAGAATTTCTTCTAAAACTTTATCAATCTTTTTTGACTCAAAGTTTATAATCTTTACACCTTGTCTATAAAAAACTTCATAATCTTTTTCTTTGTTTGCTTTTTTTTCAAGCAGACTATAAAAAAGATTAGCATAATTAAAATATGACTGTTCAAATTCAGGTGTCTGATTTTTAATCTTGATCTTAGCTTTTATTTTTTCAATTAGACTGTCATCTACTTCTTTAAATTTTATATAATCAACACCATAATATCTGCATATTTCTTCATGGCCGCCGTCGTCTTTTATGACAGGAAACAGTCCGGATTGAATTGCTTCGCAAAGCGCATTACTACATGGGTCTTTTTCACTAGCCGTTATATAAACATCGTATTCACCTAGTTTCTTCCCTAGCTCTTCTGTTTTTAAAGGTTCGATTAATTTAATATTATTAAATGTAACTGGAGATCTTCCTATAAAGTCATAAGATATGTTTTTTTCTTTGCTTAGCATACTATCAATTAACTTATAATTTTCAAATCCTTTTCTAAGGTTATTAGACCAGCTAGTTGATACTATTTTAATTTCTTCTTTGCTTTTTCTAACATCGTTTTTTAAATTAAAATATTCGGTGTCAGCAGTGTTTAAAATCTTTATTAAAGGCTTATTAATCGTAAAGTTATTTTTGTTAGCAATTTCTATTAATTTGTTTTTTGACCATTCAGACTGAACTACTATTACATCAGCAATATTATTTGATGTTTGTAATATTTCTATATCAAATTTATCGTCTACTCCTCTTATTAAGGACACCGGTCCGTCAATTCTGTGTACAAAAAGAGCATTTTGATTATTTTTTTTAATATTGATTACATTTTGTATGTTGTGATGACTATTAAAAAGTATCACATCTGCTCTTAATGGATCATCTTCATAAAGATTATTTTTCTTAAGCATCTTTTTTAAATATTTTAAGAACTGGTTTCCACCTCCCCACGGGCCAGAAACTTCTTCAAAGCAGATGTTAATTTTCATAAATAATATCCTTGATTATTTTCAAATTATAATCTAAATCTTTAAAATTTTTAACATGCTTATAACTTTTATTGTTAACTGTTTCAATAAAGATGTCAAAATCTTCACTAGAAATATTATCTTTAATATATTCTTTTTCTACAAATTCATGAGCTACCCCAACGTCTGTTGATAAAACTGGTGTATTTGTTAGTCTACATTCAATTAATGATTTTGGACCACCTTCAAGTCTAGAGCCCACTAGATAGCAGTCAATCATTTTATAAAGCTCAAAAACAATACTTTCGTTAAATGTATTATTTGCTATATCGTCTACAGTATTTTGAATATATGAATAATTACCAAAATAAATAAAATCAATATTGTTCTTGTATAGTTCATTGACAATAAAATGTCTTCTTGGTCCTATAAGATAAAAAACTATTTCATCTTTAAATTTAGATTTTTTTACCCATTCTATTATATTATCCGGACCTTTCTGCCATTTTGCTTTAAGTAAATTATTACCTTCAGAATCTCTTTGAAAAGATCCGATTACAATTTTTTTATCTAGACAATTTTTAAGATCTTCTATTGATGTGAAATTTTCTTTTTTAAAAGATAGATTCAGCATATTGTTCTTTGCAAAAAAACTAAGTACTTCTTCTTTTGTATTTTTTTGATTTTCTTTTTTTTCAAAATTTTTATAATAAATATCGTTAACAAAAAAAGGCATAACTCTTACTCTTTTTTTATCTTTAATAATTTCTAGAATAATTTTTTGTTGTTTTTTGCTAGGACAAATCCAAACTGGTTTAATTTTATTTTCAATATTTTTTAGTTTTTGTATTTTTTCTTCGTCGTCTTGTTTGATAAAGTTACTAATCGATATATATGTTTTCTTTTCTGTTATGGGAGTATTATTCCACCAAACTGAAAATATGGCGTCTGCTTCTTCAATTTTTTCAACAATTGTTCCTCCGCTTTTGCCAATCCAGTTTTTTAAATAAGAATTATCCATATCAATGCTAGTATGAAGTCCTTCAATCCCGCTTATAAAAAATTTTTTATTCAATTTTTAATTCCTATCATATTAAACTTCTAAAAATTTCTCTATACTTGTTTAAGCATTTTTCTGAATTTTCTTTAGCATTGTTTTCGCCAGCAAAAGAAATTTTTCTATTTAAAGTTATTTCTGGTGGATTGTATAACTCAATAGGAGAAAAATCCCAAGGTAATCCTTTCTCTAGAACTACTCCAAACCCTTCTCCTATTTCTTGTGTCCCTCCGGAATTAGAACAAACTATTTTACATCCATGGGCATATGCATCCACCACAACATTTGGACAGTGATCAAGATAAGCTAAATGAACAAAAGTTGAAGAAGCATCATAAAGTTGCCTAAGCGTGTAATAGTCTACATTTCCCAACATGATAATTTGTTTATCAGAATTTTGTTTTTCTGACATTATTTGCTGAATTTTATTCTTTTCTCCTTCTGAATATCCAGATCCTGCAACAATAAAAACTGATCTTTCTGGTGCATTCTTAAGAAAGTATCTTACATTTTCTACTAATCTCTTATGAGGTCTCCACGAAGAAGCGCAAGACCAAATTTCTCTATCACCTAGCTGTCTTCTAAATGTTTGATCTTTTATTATCTCTCCAAAATAAGCATTATGAATAACGTGACTATTCGGGTGAGGACCAAACCAGTGCTCTGTTAGATTTTTATTAAATTCAGATTGAAATATTACAGCATCTGCATTCTCATAAGAAGCTTTTATTGGTCTGTTTTGATTTTCATAATCTTGCGAAGAATTAAAATAAATACCGTCAAGCCTTAAAACCATGGGCTTTTTCTTTTGAACTGCCTGTTGTATAAGACAAAATTCTATATCTGCTTCTTCTTGGCTGGTTACATATATTTCTTTTTCTTCTAAAAGCTTTAGAAAAAGACTTCTGGTAAACTTATTAGGGCCACTATTGGAGTTTGGATTAAAATTATGTGTAAATACATTCATTCTAAAAATCCTCTCTCTCTAATCCAGAGTGCCATGTCTCTTTGATTATAAGATCTTTCATTATGATACAGGTTGGGTTTCTGTAAATCAATGCTATAGTGATAGCACACAACAGGAAGAAAAGCTAAAGGATCTTGGTTTTCTAAACACATATGAAGTAAAGGTAAGAACACAGCTTGATCACAAGCTATTTCTATCCAATTTCCGTCTTTATCAAAAAAATTTTTCTTAGGAACTCTTTTTAGTTTTTCTGCCCTAAATGTTTTAAGATGACTAGTAACCCAAGGGTGTTTATAAACATCTTGATGAGGATCAAGAGGCCCTGATATGTTTTCATCTGTGTATGCCCATCTATGCTTAGTCCAAACAGCGGCAGTGTTATGTCTTGTGTATATTTCATCAAGCATAAAAAGTGTATCATTTTCTGTCAACCAGTCTCCGCCGTCTAACCTGCAAACAACTTCATCATCTTCAATGTTCTCTATTTCTGTAAGCGTATTTTTAGTTTCACCAAACTTTTCTTCTCTTCTGACTATTTTTATCCTTTCTCCTAGATCTAGCCTATTTGAAACATCAGATATTTTTTGACTAGTGTCGTCATCAGAAACATCATCAATAAAGATTGCTCTCCAGTTATCATATGATTGTGACAGCATAGAAAAAAGAGTCTTTTTGATGTCTTCTTGACAATTAAAAGCAGGTGTTAAAAATACAAACTTAGTGCTCAATTTAGCCTCTTATAGTCATCTGCAATACGAACAACGTCATCTAATTCTGGAGTGCTTACTTCACAAAGCATGACTGGTCTTTCACCGGCTCCGAATCTGTGAACTTCACCTGGTTTAACATGATGTATTGATCCCGGACCTAGCATCTGAAATGATTCAGATGCGTCGAGTTGTAGTTTTAGTTCTCCTGCCATTACATAAATTGTCTCTTCCTTTTCTTTGTGAAACTGAAGACTCATTCTAGAGTTAGGATTAATGTGCAAAAACTTTGCAACGTATTTATCAGTTTTTGCCCATATGACTTCATATCCCCAGGGCTTTTCTATTTTTTCCATTTTCTCACTTATTAAGTTTAATTTCTTTAGTTTTGTTCAACATTTCGAGTACAGTTAAAATATCTTCTCTCTGCTTTTCTAATTCTTTAGCAACAAGAAGAATTAGGCGTGATTCTTCTTCGATATTAATTAGTGAACTAATATTTGCTCTAAAAGGGTCACTATTTAGTTGTACTGACAATACTTTTGATCTGTCAGCTATTCTTTCTAGTCGCTGACGTAAGTCTGTTACTTTTGTGTTGAAAGACCTTTGAGACTCAATAAAAGAGTTTGAAAGAGCTTGAAAAGGACTCTGTTCAATCAGATCGTCATCATTCATTTTCATTCCTTTTTTCAAATTTTATATCAGGTTGTGATACATTTACACGCATACTAGGTGTAGGTGTGTTAAAATTAACTTTTTTGTGAAAAATCCAGCCACCCATCTCGCTTTCAAGTTTTTCAGCCATTTCAGTAATATCTTGATTTGATACATCGTTCCAAGGTTTATCAAAAAACATATTCTTTTCTGCTGTGTCTTCTTGGTCTTCTCCGTACATACTTTGCCAAAATCTTGTCCAATAATTTTTATAATTGGAAATCTTTTGTTCAAGATTGTACCAGCTATAGTGGTGAACACCCGGAAGTTGGTCTATGACAGAATTAAACCATTTCTCATACTGTTCAAGTGCGCTTTGATTTCCTTGTAGCGCAGAAATTCTAGCATTGTGAACATCTTGTGTGTAAAAAGAAGAAAATGGTATTCTAGTACCTGTATCTTTGTCAATGTAATCGCAGGAATCTGTTCCTGGAGCCGCATACATTTCACCATTCTCATCATACTGCCTGAGTTCTTGTGGAACACCATGAGTAATATGATCATGATTTCTGCTTAATCTCCATTTCCACGGGTTTACATCTACACGAACCTTTCCTTTATCTCCCCAATACTCAATAACAGGAAGCGCAACTAAATGTATAGCTTTGGGAAGGTTTGCAGCAAATCCTTTAATTTTAACCGCATCATCTTGGTGGACGACTTCATCTATGTCTTGCTGCCAACACCAGTCACCTGAACATAAATTTCTAGCATATGCCTTCATCTCTCCGTCAACTTTTACAGCAAATCTTTTGTCAGAAGTATCTACTACTTTTTGATGTAATTTAATACGACTATCTCTATCAGCCCATTCTGTCAACATTTCAAAAGATCCATCATCAGATCCACAATCAACTACTACTACTTCGTCACAGAACTGTAGTAGAGAACCTATGGAATTTCTCCATGGATATCCTTGAGACTCAACATTGCGAACTGTGGTATAACCGCTTACTGTTGGTATCTTTTCAATAAAGTTACTTATTCTCAACCAAAAGCGGTTATGCGCATCTAAAAGATAAGCTTCAATCTGATCTAAGTCCTTATTAAACCATGTTTCTGAAGCGTGTTGAACATTTTCGTTAATGTCAAGATCTAACCCTAAAAGCTTGGCTTCGATAACTAGTCTAGGACATGTATCACCGCCAAGGGGTCTAAAACATAACCCCTTGTACTCAGAAAGCTTTCTAAGCAGGTCATGGTATGATAGTCCACTTAACACATCAAAATCAATCTGGGATTCACCCAGATACCTCTGTGTTTCTTTTACGCCCTTAATCCAAGAGTTGCTTCCCAATACGGCAAACTTTCCATTGTCACCTTCCCTAGTGTTTCTAATTCTTTCAATCAACTCCAAATCAGAAACATTAAATATTGAGCTTAAGACAGAAGACTTTTCTGCACCTAAGAAAGGAAATCTATCTACTTGTAATTGTCTTTGTGCTTCAGACATATAGAAGATGTGCTCTGCACCTGCAAAGAAAGAAGACATAAACATTCCAAATTGTGTCTCGTGACAATCACAATCTCTTCCTTCTTCTGCCTTGTGTTTTTCAATTGATCTATACTTACAGAATTTATAGTCGTACTCTACAATAAAATAATTACAATTAGCGACTATAGCAGGAACTAGATTGAGGTTCATGCTTCCATAATTAAAAAATACCCAAATCTTTTGAGTCCCAGCTGAAATGTGTTCCTGAGTAAGATCTCTGCTCCTAAGAAAGAAAACATCACCTATAGGTGAAGTCTTCATTAAAGCATCTGTGGATAACTCAGCGCCACCAGCATAATCATCTACATGAATATCTGAGATAAAAATTATTGGACAATTATTAAAATCTTTTACTAAATTTTGACTAAACGGGCTCTTCATACACTTTCCTTTTAAAAAGTATACAAAAAGCTTCTTAAATGTTAATCTAGATGATTATAGTATTCCCAAACAGCAGTAACATTGACACCGCCCGGATCTGCAGTGGGAACAATTCCTATACCGATAATATCACCAGCATTGAAGATAGCATCATCTAACATAACGAAAGTATAAGTTGTGTCTATTGCTGACATATTGACTGTGATATTTGTTCCTGTACGAGCTGCATCGATTTGAGTATTTGTATCGGTATTTGTGTGAAGTGTGACTTGTGTTGATCCGGGTGCACTTGGATTACCTTCAGCACGTACTAAAACCTTGACTAATCTGCCATTAAAAGGCGCTATCATTTTATTTTGGCTTGTAGGTGTACTGTCAGCTCCGTTTTGATCAAACCTAACATAGTGTTTTGCTGCTCCTGCAGGTGTATATCTATGTGTAGTATAGTGTAGCTGACGTGCTCTTAAAGATCCTGATATGACTACGTCACCGCCAAATAACGCGGTTCCTCTCTCAGACTTCTGTGCAGGTGTTGTCCCTCTCGAGCCAATAGAGCCGGAAGCAAAGAAGTTGATATCATTTGGCGGGAAGCCTCCGCTTTCACTAATGTCGAAGCCTGTTCTAAAAACTACACCTGATATATCAGTAGCGCGTCCTCCGACTCCATCTGGGATCGGTCCTACAGTCTTAATGTAATTTTCACTCTTGCTTGGGCCTAAAATAATTTTTCTTGATCCGCCACCGGGATCGACGGTCATATTACCAGATACTACTAAGTCGCCTCCAAATAAAGATAGTCCTCCACCCTGTGGTGTTCCATCTGCAGAACCCTTAGATCCAGAAACATAAAATCTAATTTTTGTATCAACTTTGGCTTCATCGACAGAAGATGCATTACCTCCTGACAAAATTAAGACTTGATCACCTGCTACATCAATTACTCTTTCTCTGTTACCTGTATCAACTCTAAAACCAGCTGCTAATGTTCCGCTCACATGTAAAGTATGAGTAGGTGATACATCATTACCTAAACCTACTCGACCGGTTGAAGTCATTCTAACGACATTAGTTGTTCCTGCCCTAAAGATGGCGTCGCCGGCGACTGCTCTTATGAAGAGATTTGCTGTATTGGCGTATATTTGACCAACATCTCCCTCGTCAGCATTTTCAAAAACAATATAGTTGTTACCAGAATTTCCCCTGATTATTCTGAGATTCTCATCAGAACCGCCAGGATCTAAAATTGCTACTGAACCTGAGTGTACTACATCACCTCCAAAAACTGAAGTACCTCTTACATTTGTACCCTTAGAACCAATTGCGCCTGATACGAAGAATGACACGTCTGTCGTATTTGATGGGTGCATAGCAGACACAGCGATATCTGAACCTGAGAGTATTGTTACTATTTTTTGATTTTGCACACCCAATCTCATCATTTCTGATAGGGTGCCCCCTTGAAAAACTGACATGCTTAAATCTGTCGTGTCAGGAAGACTAGCTATTTCGTTTAAAACTTGTCCGGCGCCGTCGACTAATTCAATAGCTCCTTTTTCTGTGCCAGCATCTTTTTGTATTCTAAGTCTTGGTTCTGAGTCTTTTACGTGAAGTGTGGTCGTTGGTCCTGCATTTGGAATAGTTCCTATACCTACTCTATTTGTGGCACCTTTGACGATAAACATTCTTTCATTACTTAAAGACTCTACTCTAAAGTCGACACTTCCGGCGCCTTCATTGAAGGCGGCCGCACCATAAACTGCAAGAGAACCGGTTACAGCTAGAGAGCCTGACGTTGATATCCAATCAGGTTGTAACCCTAAGTCTCCATGAGTAGCAGAAGAACCTGAAAACCATCCAACAGTCTCGCCTCCTCCACCAACAATAGGGCTTCCGGTGCCATCTGTAAGAGAGCCACTGATTACAACATCCCCGCCAAATACAGCTATTGATTTTCCTCCAGCGAGATCTTTTTCACCTATACCTCCTGATACGAAGAATGCTGTATCAGTACCTGGATATAAACCTGGACTGCCTAAAAAGCTAACTGTGTCTTCTGATGCATCTAAGTTAATAGCAAAAGGATTGTTAGCTGTTTCTACTCTAAAGTCTGTTGCAGTTACACCATCTTCATTTATAACAACACCATTATTAGTTACATTAACGGCATTACCGCTGTTATTTCTTATAAAAGTAGAAGCAGCAATCTGATCTTTATTAATAATAATAGCAGGACCTGAAGAGTCTATGTGTAAAAGAGACTGATTTGAAGCATCTACAACACTAAAAGAAGGATCAGAATTTATATCAGGTCTTGCATAAAAGTTTCCTGTTACAAAAAAGTCTCCATCAGCGACAGAATCAACTTCAATTACTTGTCTTTCAGCATAAAGTGTACCAGATATAACAACATCACCACCGAAAAGTGTCACATCTGTTCTATTAAAATCTGAATTTGATTTTGTTCCCGATACAAACAAGAAAACGTCTGTTCCTACGTCGCTTAACATGTTTCCAGGAATACCACCTTCTCTATTAGTTGCAGCTGAGCCACTGTAAATTATACCACCCACGCCCTGGGAACCAATACCTCCAGAAAGAATAATCTTGGTTGTTTCTACTTGTGTTGCTCTAAAATCTTTTGCCATAATAAATTCTCTATGTTGTTGCTGGTCTTATTATATATGTTACTCTACCAGTGAATGTTGCAGAAAAATTCAATCTTGCTGTCGAAGATGTGACATCAGAAACATAAACATTAATATCACTATCTATAGATGCATTAATAATAGGAGGGGAAGAAAAACCAGCTGCTGAAAAATCAATATCTAAATAATCAGCGCTAGATACGTTATTTCCTGACGTATACATCGTTAAAAAGGGATAGGCACTCATTAGTCTTGTCCTACTATGATAAAGTGTACTCTACCTGTAAAAGGAGCACTAACTGATATGCCTAAAGAAGTTGTAGATATAGAAGTCACAAATGCATTAACGTTTGCTTGATTATTCCCTTCAGAATCAACAGAAGTTACTGTTACGACAGGGACATTTGTAAAAGAAATCGTGGAAGGATACGTATAAGTCTCTTCACCAGCAGAGTTTGCAAAGTCTAAATACCCAGCTATCATTTCAAATTCTTCATCTGAACAATATTCGTAAACCGGCTTCTTTCTAATGAACCGGTACACCTTTCGGTATCTATTTTTATCTTTTCTAGTGAACTTAAATACTTTTGACATATCCTAAACCTTAGATGAGTTTTGCTGCTACTGCTGATAAATATGATCTTTCTCCCTTTTTTAGCTTGACATGTGCAGCAACTTTCTCATTTTTAAACTTTTCAGCAACAATTGTGAGCCCGTTAGAAAGAGAATCTATATATGGAGTGTCAATTTGATCTGTGTCACCCAACAAGACAATCTTTGAATTTTCACCAATTCTTGTTATGACTGTCTTAATTTCGTGAATTGTGGCATTTTGTGCCTCATCAAAAATTAAGAATGTATCACTAAATGTTCTACCTCTCATGTAGGAAAGCGGAGCAATTTCAATCTTTCCTTTTTCCATCATCATCTCAAAATAAGTAAGATCTTTATCTTTGAAAGCATGTCTAAAATTGTCCATGATAGGTGACATCCAAGGGGTCATCTTTTCTTTTAAGTCACCCGGCAAGAATCCAATATCTTTACCTACAGGTTGTACGTTTCTTGTTATGACAATCCTATCGTATTTTCCTTCATTAAGTCCGTGAACAGCTGTCATTAGAGTAATGAAAGTCTTTCCTGAGCCGGCTAAGCCAGTGATTGTCACTAAGTCTATCTTTTCATCTACTAGTGCATTTAAAGCGTATAACTGTTCTCTGTTTCTAGAAGAAAAAGAATAAACAGACTTAAAGTCTTTTTCATTTTTAAGCTTATGAATTTTACCCTGCTTGTGAACTCCTAAGAAAGAAGATCTATCGTTCCTGATACATAAAAATTCATTTTCATGAAAGTCTCTTTCAATATAATCACTGACATCTTCGCAAAGCTCTTTTGTTTCATCTTCAGTTATATTTTCATTATAGAGCATATCGATTATTTCTTTTGAGTCTACTTCAATATCCAAGTAGCCTTTGTACATTTCATCATCAGATTCTAGCACTCTATCTCTATAATAATCTTCTGCTTTTATTCCAACAGCATCACATTTTACTCTAAAGTTAATGTCTTTTGTGACAACAACAGTCTTTCTGTCAGGATTGTTCTTTTTTGTATAAAGCGCACAAGCAATTATCTGATTATCAGCACTTGACTTTTCTAAGAACTGGGGTACTTTATCAAATCCATTTAGTTCTACTCTTATTGTCTGATTGTTGTTGTGTATCTTAACTCCTTCATGAAGATCGCCTTCTTCTCTTAGATCATCAAGATACCTATTCACATATCTAGCCGCTTCTCCAACGACACCGGTTTTGTCTTTAAATCTATCTAGCTCATCTAGTACTACAATTGGAATAACAACATCATTTCCAGGGAAGGAATGAATTGACTCTTTGTCGTAAAGCAAAACGTTAGTGTCTATCACAAAAAGCTTTCTAGTGTTTTCTGACATTTTTCTCCTAGTTGTTCTTTACAGAACGTGTGTTTATAATACTAAATATCACGCTTAGGAGTAAAATATGAAATGCTTTGATTATCACAACAAGACAAAAAAGAGTTGTGAAAAAATTAATTGTAGATACTGGATAGAATGCAAAGAAGCACAAATGTGTTGTATAAATTTATGCAAAAATAGTTCTAATCTTACACTAGAAGATGTAGGAAAAATATTTGGAGTTACAAGAATGAGAATATGTCAGATTGAAAAAGCTGCTATAAAGAAACTTAATTCTGTAAAGAGTAAAATTTAAAAATCTTTCTACAAAAATGAGGGAGCCCGGTGGAGAAATCCACCGGGCTTTCTATTACTTAAAGACCATTATTATTTGTTTATTTATTTAATTCAATTGATTCTCTAACGAGATCACTCGCTAACTTCTTAGCGTCCCTGAGGCCTCTTCTAACTCTTAGACCTGCTGATTTATTTCCACCTGAATGCTTAACTACATCAGTTCTTAGCGACTCTACTAGCGTCAAAAGTTCTTCAAATCTTTCAATTAAAGTTTCATTCATAATATTCTCCTTAGACTATGAGTTTTCCCTTTGGTTTATTATTATCTTCTTCTTCGTCATTGTTAAACTTTTCTATAAAATTTTTCAATACTGTGGTTATGTCTTTCATAGCTGTGTTGCTTTCTAAAGTCATTGCAAGATTAAACATGATATCAATTTTTTGATCTTCTGTTACACCAAAATCAACTATTTTTTTTGCAATTTCTCTAGCTTCTTGTTTTCTTTTAGCTAGTTTTATACTTTTAATATCAGACATTTTTACCTACTAAAATTGTATTAATTTCTTTATTGAGTATTTTAATCTTATTTTCGCCATCTATTTGTAAGATTTTAATATTTTCTATTTCACCCACAATAGATCTTTTAACAACTATGGTCTCTCCCCACCTTTCGTTTTCAATAATATCTAAAGCGTGTTCAAAGTCTGCGATATCTGATCTATTTGCTGTCAAAACAGAATTAATTCTATCAGGAAGCATCATCATAATATCTTCTATTGTCAATATTGAAGTTATATCTTCTTTTCCTGGACGAAGTTCAGATTTACAAGCATCATAAACATAATGTAAAGATTCACAATTATTACATTTTGCTAGTTTCGGTAAAATGTTATTATTTTCATCAAGTTTTGAATATACTGGAAACTTATGATTAATTTTGTTTTCAGACTTATCAAATATCTTAAGAAAACAATGACATTCTATTAGATGCTTTATTCCTTGCATTATCAGTCAATTGTATTAATAATCTGATTCATTGAGCGATTGTAAGAATCTTGAAGAGAAGACTCTACTAGAGTCACCAAACTTCTAAGCTGTTCATCTGTGAGATTGTAATCATTCTTGTTCTCAACAATTTGCCCTTGAAGCCTTTCTATCAAGAATCTTACTGTCTGTGTGACTGACCCCATTATTTTTGCTTGACTTGCCATTTTCACTCCTTGCTTATTAGCATTTTATCTATATTATAGAATATTTCTTTTGTTGTGTTAACTTTTTTTAAAAGGTATTGATAAATCTCACAAGGTATCATAATATTTCTTTTATCAACTGTGATAAGATAATAGGACTTTTTAGAAGTATTTATCATCCTAAGAAGATAGTCTATCTCTCTGTTAAACTTTACGTCATTTTTAATTTGTTCAGGAAGATAAATTTTCAAAGACTTAGAATTCATATTTTTGATTCTTTTTCTTATTATTTCTGTATTTGCATCAGGAGGAGATTCTTCTATTCTCTTTTCAAGATATTTAATATGCCCTTTTATTTCTTGATCAGACGCTAAAGATTCTATGCTAAATCCTTTCCTGTTAAAAGAAATACTTTTTCCTATTTTAAGCTCTTTTCTCATTTCTTGAGAAATTGTCTGTCCTTTCATAGAAGAAATAATATCTGACTTGTGTAAAAGTGCAATATCATTTAAAACATTGATTGTATCTTCGCTAATAGACATTGACACAGGAAATATCTGGGTAATTCTTTTTGCATTATTCTGAATGATTACTTGCTTTACTTCGTCAGACATTCCGAAACAAAAAAGAACATGGGGCTCTTTGTTTTGAGCAGCAAAATGAAGCATATGGTGAATTTCACTAACAGATTCTATATAACCGTCAATAATAGCAAATCGATAATGCTTCATTTCTAAAGAATTTTTGGTTCCTAAAAATGAACAATCATAGTCTACTTTGAAAAAGATGTCATCTTCTTTTTTGATTGTTATCCATTCATTATAAGAGCTTTCTAATTCTATTATTCTTTCTGTAGAAGAGTTTTCAACTATCCATCTAAATACATTTTTTGCATTTTCGTCGCTGCTAGTTGATATAAATTGATCACAAGTATTTTCTAAAAACAAATTTACTTTTTTGTTTGTTAGAATTTGCTTTTCAAAAAATAAGTTGAGAAAAGCTTCTCCTAAATAAGGATAAAGCTTCTCACAGTTATCAAACTCTCGTTTTAAAATAGACTTAAGCTGGTAGTCTGGCATGAATTCTTTTTTACTAAAGAATTCGTTAAGATAGTTGAGTGAAGAATTGTCTACTATCTTTTTACTACTGTAAATAGTTGAACTATTGTTTTGATAGTTGTCGAAAGACTCTTTTTCTTCTTTTAAGAATCTTTCGACATGATTTCTATCAAAGATCTCTATTTTATGAGTCTCGCCACAAGTTGTTTGATGCATAGGTCAGGATTTCCTCAGCAGAATGTTCATTATAACCATACTCATCAATTAGCGTTTGTACCATGTCTGAGTGCTTCTTTTTCTGCTCATCGTCTCTTGTCTTAGACTGCGTTACAATTCTCGCGATATCCTTTACAGAATTAATTAAGTATTGCTCAACTGCTTCCTTTAGAGGACCATAAGATTTGTAATTAACCTTTTCACCGCGGCGGAGGCGGCTAAACATGAAGGCAGTTACATCAGATCTAAATCCATCTCTAGCAGATCCTACGACTCCAATCATTTCTTCAATAGACCGCATAAATCTTTCATCAGGTTCAGTTTCTTCTCTTGTAATCTTGTTCTTTACCTTAGACTTTGTAGTGAAAGCTTCGGCATTGTCCATGTAAGAATCAAATAGACTCTGTGCTTGCTCATCATAAGCTGTCACAAACGCCTTTGCTATTTCATTCTCAAGAATCTTTAGGTATTCTTCTCTGATCGTGCTTTGAATAATTTCTAAGAAACGCTCTTTCTTGTCGTTATCAATAATCTGCTCATTTACTTGACGAATCAAAGAATCCATAACATTAATGGGTGTGATCATTTGTGTATCTGAATCTGAAAGTGCGGCATCGAGTGACTTCATGATAAATCTTGTGGAAATACCTTCCATACCTTCATGAACTGCTTCTGCCTTTAGATCCTTAATGTCAACCTTCTTGACACGACCCTTTTCAATAATATTTTCACCGTTATAAATCTTCATCTTAGTAAGAAGATCACACTTGTTTGAAGGTGTTAATCGACTCATGACTGAGAACAT
>Ga0255759_10002921_pt1 | contig 15097 bp, 13 predicted proteins | sample 101ome_20_FD_179959 | JGI IMG/M metagenome (GOLD analysis project Ga0255759, IMG submission 179959) | Coastal salt marsh microbial communities from the Groves Creek Marsh, Skidaway Island, Georgia - 101404AT metaG (version 2) | ecosystem: Environmental > Aquatic > Marine > Intertidal zone >...
CCCAATCACTTTTGATAAAATTAGGTTTGGAGAATAGATCAAATCATACTCCTAAAGAATTATCGGGGGGAGAACAGCAAAGAGTTGCAGTTGCTAGGACTTTGATAAATCAACCAAAACTTATTTTAGCTGATGAGCCCACAGGTAGTTTAGATGCTAAAAATACAGAGGCTATAATTGACATGCTTGTGAATATAAAAAATAGTAATACATTAATTATTTTTGCTACACATAATAAATCACTTGTTAATAAGTCAGATTTAGAATTAACAATTTCGAATGGAACTGTTAATTTTAATTAATGGTGTCAGATTATATTAATTTAAAGGTTCATACTCAATTTTCTATATGCGAAGGTGCTGTAAAAATTTCAAAATTATCAACTTTTTGTAAAGAAAATAATATTAGCGCCGTTGGTATTTGTGATAAATCAAATTTGTCTGGTGCATTAGAGTTTTCTCAAGAACTTATTAAACAAGGAGTACAGCCTATTATAGGCACATCAATTTTTTTAAAAGAGATTATAGATCGTAGAGAATTTTTTGGAACTATATCTGTGTTTGCAAAAAATCAAATAGGCTATAAAAATTTACTTAAACTATCATCAGAGGCCTATCTTAGCCTTAAAAACTCAGAGGAACATCCAAGTATATCATTAGAATTTTTAAAAAAATTTTCAGATGGATTAATAATATTAATAGGAGGTAGTAGAAGTTTTTTTTCAGATCTGCTTAACCTAAATAAAGATAAATACTGTACTGACGAAATAATTAAATTAAAAAAAATATTTAATGATAATATTTATATTGAAATTCAACGTCATAATGAAAAACACGAAACAGATTTAGAAAAAAAACTTTTAAAATTAGGTTCAGATTTATCTATACCATTAATTGCTACTAATGAAGTTTTTTATTTAGATCAGGAGACTTTTAATGCTCATGACGCTTACATATGTGTTGGAGAAAAAACTTATGTAAATGAAAAAAATAGATTAAAATATTCAAATAAACATTTTTTTTTAAAAAATGACGATTTCTCTAATCTTTTTAAAGATTTGCCCGATGCGTTAGAAAATAATAAAAATTTCAAATATAAAATTAACTTCTTTCCAAAAAAAAGTAAGCCTTTACTGCCATCTTTTTCAGAAAATAATGAAGATATTGATAATTTATTACTAGAAAAAGCTAAAAATGGATTGGTAGAAAGAATTCGAAAATTTATTTATCCAAATTTAAATAAAAATGAGTCAAAAGAAAAGATAACTAAAATTTATGAGGATAGATTAAATTATGAAATATCAGTTATAACAAAAATGAAATTTTCAGGTTATTTTTTAATAGTTTCTGATTATATAAAATGGGCAAAGTCTAACAATATACCAGTAGGGCCGGGAAGAGGATCGGGGGCAGGATCCCTAGTAGCATGGTGTCTATCAATTACAGATCTTGATCCAATCAGGTTTGGTTTAATTTTTGAGAGATTTTTAAATCCAGATAGAATTTCTATGCCAGATTTTGATATAGATTTTTGTCAAGAAGGTAGAGATGAAGTAATAAAGTATGTCAAAGACAAATACCCAAATAAAGTTGCTCAAATAATAACATTTGGGAAATTGCAAGCTAGGATGGCATTACGTGACATCGGAAGAGTTTTGGGTTTACCTTATGGAAGAGTAGATCAACTTTGTAAAATGATACCTTTTGATCCATCTCGTCCTTTATCATTATCAGAGTCAATTGCTTTAGAGCCAAGATTGCAAGAAGCAGAAAAAAACGATCCAATTATTAAGAAACTTATAAATTATTCCTTAAAACTAGAAGGTCTATTTAGAAATGTTGCAACTCACGCTGCTGGAGTTGTAATAGGAGATAGAAATTTAGATGAATTGGTACCGCTATACAAAGATTTATCTTCTACTTTACCAATACCAGTTACGCAATTTGACATGAAGTCTTCTGAAGATGCAGGGTTAGTTAAATTTGATTTCCTTGGTTTAAAAACACTCACGGTAATTAAAAAAACGATAGAATTTATTGTTAAAGATAATCCAAGTTTTGACATAAATAAAATTGATTTATCTGATGCCAAAACTTTTGAATTGCTTAGCTCAGGTGAAACCATGGGTATTTTCCAACTCGAAAGCTCTGGAATGCGAGAGGTTCTTAAGCAATTAAAACCAAATAAATTTGAAGATATTATTGCATTGGTTGCTCTTTATCGACCAGGACCCATGCAAAATATTTCAACTTATATATCAAGAAAACATGGTAAAGAAAATTTAGATTATTTACATCCAAAATTAGAAAAGATTTTAAAAGAGACATATGGTGTAATTATTTATCAGGAGCAAGTAATGCAAATTGCTCAAATACTATCAGGTTTTAGCGCAAGTAAGGCAGATATTTTAAGAAAAGCTATGGGCAAAAAAAAATCTGCCGAAATGGAAAGGCAAAAAAAAGATTTTATTGATGGGGCCGTTCAAAATGGAATTTCAAAAGATCAGTCGATTTATATATTTCAACTTGTAGAAAAGTTTGCTCAATATGGTTTTAACAAAAGTCATGCCGCAGCCTATGCCTTAATAGCTTATCAAACTGCATATCTTAAAACACATTATTCAATCTATTTTTTTTGCGCCTCTATGAATACTGAGCTTTCAAATACAGATAAATTAAATTTATTTTACGAAGAATTAAAAAGATTAAAAATTGATATAAGACCGCCAAATATTAATTATTCTTATGCTGAATTTTTACCTAGAGGAAAAACAATATATTATGCTTTATCTGCAATTAAAGCTGTAGGATATGAGGCAATTTCAAATGTTGTAAAGGAACGAGATAAAAATGGGAAATTTGACTCCATTCCTGATTTGTTGAATAGAGTTAATAGTAAAAATTTAAATAAATTACAGTTAGAAGGTTTAATAAAATCTGGATCTTTAGATGTATTAGATAATAATAGAAAAAAGCTTTTTGAAAATGTACCAAATTTTATCAAACAATCTAAATCATCTGATCAGGAAAATAAAGAACAAGATTTACTTTTTGATCACAATGAGTCGTCTAATCATAAACAAGACAAATTTTCTAACTTGTTGGAAGACTGGGATCAAAATGAAAAAATAAAAAAAGAATTTGAGTCAATTGGATTTTTTGTTGGAGAACATCCTTTGAAATCTAATTTAAGCATTTTAAAAAAGTACAATGTTAAATCTTATCTTGAAACAAAAAATGGTGAAAAAAATTTAAAAGAAGCAATGATCGCTGGTACCTTGATTTCTATTCAAGAAAAAAAAACCGCAAAAGGAAACCCTTATGGTATCTTAAAGTTTGTTGATCTTGGCTCAATGTATGAATTATTTATTTTTTCAGAGAAGTTAGTCGAAAATAGGAAAAATCTAATTGTTGGCAACTCTTTTTTAGTCAAAGTTAAAAAAGAAACAAATAAAGATGGAATAGAGCGTATTAATTTAGAAAATATTTTTAATATCGAAGAACTAAAAAAAATAAATATAGATACAGTTACTTTGAGTATTAATGATTTAGCTTCTTTAGATTTAATAAAAAAAAGACTTAATCAAAAAGGATCATCAATTGTTAATATTATTTACAAGGAAAATGAGAAGCAAAAATATACATTTAAACTTAATACAAATTTAAAAGTTACTTCGAACGATATAGAATATTTTGAAAAACACAGTATTAAGCCAATATTTTAGGTTAATTTACTATTGAAATTTAATAATTCAATTATATAAGCTTTTCAAAAACGCACAGAGAATAAGGCTAAACGCCCTCGGTCTGCAAATGCAGTGGTTTCTCTGGAGGTATAACCGGAAAGGAAAAAATGAACTTACCAGAAGTTACAGTAAAAGACCTGTTAGAGGCAGGTGTTCATCTAGGTCATAAAACTTTTAGATGGAATCCTAAAATGAAACAATATATTTTTGGAGAAAAAAACTCTATTCATATAATCGACTTATCAAAAACGTTAGTACTTTTAAAAAACGCTCTTACAGAATTGCATAACTCTGTTTCAAGTGGAGGCAAGGTTTTGTTTGTGTCTACAAAAAAACAAGCTTCTGAATTAATTGCTGAAGTTGCAAAAGAAACAGATAATTATTATGTAAATTTTAGGTGGCTTGGTGGGATGTTAACAAACTGGAATACTATTAGTAACTCTATATCAAGATTAAAAAATCTTAAAAAAAATCTTTTAGAAGAGGATTCAGGGTTTACAAAAAAAGAATTAATCAAGATGAATCTTGAAAAAGAAAAACTTGAAAGATCTCTTGGTGGAATTTCAGAAATGAAAAAACTTCCAAATATTATTTTTGTGATCGATACAAATATTGAGTCTTTAGCTGTATTGGAAGCAAAAAAATTAAATATTCCTATTATTGGAATTTTAGATAGCAATTCTGACCCAGATAATATTGATTATCCCATTCCTGGCAACGATGACGCTCGCAGATCTATAGATCTATATTGTGATTTAATTAAAAAAACGATTATAGATGCTAAAAAAAACATCAAAATTGTAGAAAAAAATGAAAAATCTGAAAAGATTAAAAAAAATAAAAAAGACCTAGAAACATCAAAAGAAAAAGGAAGCGAAAATGTCGGTACTTGAAAAAGTTAAAGAGCTAAGAGAAGTCACAGGCGCTGGCATGCAAGATTGCAAAAATGCTTTAAAAGAAAATGATAACAATATTGAAAAATCTATTGATTATTTAAGAAAAAAAGGAGTTTTGAAAGCTGCAAAAAAAAGCTCTCGAGACGCAGCCGAAGGATTAATTATAGTTGGTGAAAACAAAGAAAATATAACTTTAACTGAATTAAATACTGAAACTGACTTTGTAGCTAAAAATAATGAGTTTATTAGTTTCTGCTCTAATATTTCAAAGATAAGTGTTAATGCAAATTCTACTGATGAGTTAAATAATTTAAAAATTGATAATTCAACTGTTAAAGATGCTATTATAAATCTTGTTTCTAAAATTGGAGAAAATATAAAATTAAGAAGATTTATAAATATTAAAAAGGATAGTTTTAAAACAGGCTTTTATATACATAATAAAGCAAGTGATACAGCGGGAAAAATAATTTCTGTAATTAGATATAAATCAAAAGAAGAAAAATCACAAACCTTAGCAGATAATGTTTGTATGCATATAGCGGCCATGTCACCAATGGCTCTAGATGAGAAAGGGTTAGATAAAAATTTTATAGAAAATGAAAAAAAAATTATTGAAGAACAGGTAGATAAAAAAGGGAAAAAACCTGAAATATTAGAAAAAATAATAAATGGCAAATTAAATAAAGTAATTTCTGAAAATACTCTTTTAAATCAAAGTTGGGTTATTGATCAAGATTTAACAGTTAAAAAAGCTATTGAAAAATTTAATAAAGAAAATGACGATAATTTTGAAATAATAGATTTTCATAAATTTAAAGTTGGTGAAGGAATAGAGATTAAAAAAATGGATTTTAGTGAAGAAGTTAAATCTTTAACGAAATAATAATAATGAGTACTGACAGTAGATTAAATTCTTTTGAAAAAAAAATGAATGACTCTCTTAATTCTTTAACAAAAGATTTATCCACAATAAGAACTGGCCGAGCACATTCATCAATGTTGGATTTAATAAAAGTTGATGTCTATGGACAAAAGTTGCCTATTAATCAAATTGGCACAGTTAGTGTATCCGATCCACAAACATTATCCATCCAAATTTGGGATGCAAACAGTGTTAAGTTTTGTGAAAAAGCTTTAAGAGAAAGTGATTTAAATTTAAACCCAATAGTTGATGGGCAAATTCTTAGAATCCCAGTTCCTAAACTAAGCGAAGAAAGAAGAAAAGAACTTGGAAAAATTGTAAATCAACAATCTGAAAAAATAAAAATTTCAATAAGAAATATAAGAAGAGAAGGAATGGATTTTTTGAAATCAGAAGAAAAATCAAAAAATTTAAGTGAAGATGAAAGCAAAAAGCTTTCAGGCGAACTTCAAAAATTAACAGACAGCTGTATAAACAAAGTAGAGTCAAAAATAAAAGAAAAAGAGCAAGAAATCCTAAAAGTATGATAGCACCAAACCATATTGCCATTATTATGGATGGTAATGGAAGATGGGGTTTAAAAAAATTTAAAAGTAGATTACTTGGTCATAAGCAAGGTATAGAAAATATTAAACCAATAGTAAATCATTGCATAAAAAAAAATATCAAAATTCTTACACTGTATGCTTTGTCTTATGACAATTTTAGAAATAGAAATAACAGAGAGATTAAAAACCTATTCAATTTATTCCAAAACTATATAGAAAATAATAAGTTTTTTTTTCAAGAAAAAAAAATTAAATTAAATTTTTTTGGGGAGATATCTTTGTTACCAAAAAATACAAAAAACTTAATAATTAAGTTAAATAAAAATACAAAAAAATTCAAAAAATTTACAATAAATATTGCTATTAATTATAGTTCTAAAATTGAAATATTAAATGCATTTAAAAAACTCAAAAAAAAACAAAAACCAATAAATGAAATTAATTTTAAAAAATATTTATATTTAAATAAACTGGCGGATCCAGAGATTCTTGTAAGAACTGGCAATTATTCTAGACTAAGCGATTTTTTATTATGGCAATGTTCTTATACAGAACTTTTCTTTTTAAAAAAATTATGGCCAGACTTCACGCCAAAAGATTTGGAAAAAATTATTAAAAAATTTAAAAACATTAAGAGAAATTTCGGTAAATGAGCGATAATTTTAAAATAAGATTATTAATATCAATTTTATTTTCTCCAGTTATTATTTCATTAATTTATTTGGGCGATTGGTACTTTAATTTTTTGTTATTAATTATTTTAATATTTGGTTTATTTGAAATTTATAAAATTAAAGAATTAGAAATAAAATTTATAATTATTACTTTTTTTATACTTTTTATTTTTTGTTCTTATAAAATAAACAACGCAATTAATGGTGAAAAAATTTTTTTATTATTGTTAATTGTTACATGGCTATCTGACACTGGTGGATATTTGTTTGGCAAATTTATTGGTGGAAAAAAAATAAATTTTATTAGCCCAAATAAAACTTATATTGGTTTTGTCGGTAGTATAGTTTCATCCCAGCTAGCACTAATTTATCAAAATTATACAGATACCTTTTTTTATCAAAATATATTTTTTAATTCTTTTATAATAATTTTATTTTCATTTATGATTATTTTAGGAGATTTGTTTTTTTCTTTTTTAAAAAGAAAAAGTAAAATAAAAGATTACTCAAAATTAATACCAGGACACGGTGGTCTATTTGATAGAATAGATGGATTAATTTTTATTGTAATTGCTTATTATATTTTTGAAAAGATTTTATGAAGACGTTAGCAATAATTGGATCTACTGGCTCGATTGGAAATTCTGCAATTAAAGTTTTTTTAAAAAATAAAAAAAAATTTAATTTAGTTTTGCTAGCAACGAACTCAAATTATAAAAGTTTAATAAAACAAAAAAAAATTTGTAATCCAAAAAATATTTTACTTTTTGATAAATTATTATCAAATAAAATTAAAAATAAAAAATTAATTAGTGAAGAATTTTTTTTTAAGAGAAACAAAAAGAAAATCGATTATGTAATATCAGGAGTATCAGGTTATGCCTCAATTGATATTAACTTTAAACTTTTAAATATTTCAAAAAATCTTTTATTAGCAAATAAGGAAACAATCGTTTGTGGAGGAAAAACTTTTCTTAAATTAGCAAAGAAGAAAAAATGTAAAATAGTCCCAATAGACTCTGAACATCATTGTATAGATTTTTTTTTAAAGTCTTTTGTTTTAAAAAAGAAAATAAAAAAATATTTTATCACAGCTTCTGGTGGACCTTTTTTAGAAAAAAAAATTAAATATAATGAAAAAATTAGCAATGTTCTTAATCATCCAACTTGGAAAATGGGTAAAAAAATTTCGGTAGACTCCTCAACTTTTGCAAATAAAATTTTAGAATTATTTGAAGCTCAAATTTTATTTGACATTCCTAAAAATGATTTAAAAATACTTATTGAAAAAACATCAAATATTCACTCAATTATTAAATTAAATAATAATATTTATATTCCTATAATTCATAAGGCTAATATGCAGTTAACCATTTCTAATTGTTTAAATGTAAAAAATAATTTCGATTTACGAATCGATAATTTAAACTTTAGCCTAACAAAACCCAATTTACTAAAATTTCCATTAGTTACTTTAGGTTATAAAATTTTAAATAATTATAGCTCTAAAGGTATGATAATATTCACTGTTTTAAACGAAAGATTGGTTAAAATGTTTTTGGAAGGTAAAATTAAATATGGAGAAATATCTTTTAATCTTGTAAAAGCTTTTAAAAAAAAAGAAATTATTAAGGTATCTAAGCAAAATACCATTAGTTTAAATGACATTAAAAAAACAATTTTATATGCAAATAAAATAAAGTTATGAGATCAATATTTGTAATTTTTTTTATTATTTTATTTTCTCAAAATTTGAGTCATGCAGAAATTATTAAAAATTTAATTATTGAAGGTAATAATAGAGTTTCCAATTCGTCAATTGAAAATATTATATCCTTTAAAAAAAATAAAAACTACAATGCAGAAGAAATAAATAATTTTCAAAAAAAGTTATTTAAAACAAATTTTTTTAAAAATATAAAAATCATATTTGAAAACAATAACTTAAAATTAATAGTTGAAGAAAATCCAATAATAAATTTTTTCTATATAGATGGAGTAATTAACAATTCAAGAAAAGATTTTATTTACGAAAAAATTAATCTTGGTCAAAATAAAGTTTTTTCAGAATCATTATTAAAACAAGATATTGAAATGATTAAAAAAGTGTATGAAGACTCAGGTTTTTTAGGCGTGAGTATAGATCCATCTATAACAAAGCTTACAGGAAACACTGTAAATGTTATTTTAAAAATAAAAAGAGGTGAAAAAATTAAAGTTAAAAGAATTTATTTTATTGGTGACAAATATTTTTCATCATCAAAGTTGGCAGATGAAATATCATCTCAAGAACATGGTTGGTGGAAATTTTTATCTTCTTCTTCGAGTTTAAATAAACAAAGAGTTGATTTTGATAAAAAATTATTAACAAATTTTTATTTAAGTGAAGGTTTTTATGATGCTCAAATTTCTTCCGTTTCTATTAATCCAATAAATGAGTATTTTTCTGATATTGTATTTTCAATAAATTCTGGAAAAAAATATAGCTTTTCAAATTTTGTAATAAATGACGAATTTAAAATTTTAAATAAAGAGAATATTGAATCTATTAAATTGTTAGCTAAAAAAAGCATCAAAGATGAATATTCAATTATAAAATTAAGAAAAGTTAGAGAAAAAATATTTGAATATTTAATACAAAAAAAAATTGAGTTTGTAGACTTTGACATTATTCCAAATAAGGAAAGTGACAATAAAATAAAAATTAATATATCTTTTAAAAAAACTCCTAGTAGATTTGTAAATAATATTGTAGTTACTGGAAATACCATTACAGATGAAAGTGTTATAAGAAGAAACCTTTTTTTCGCTGAAGGGGACAGTTTTGCAGAATACAAATTACAAAATTCAATAAGAAATCTTGAAAACTCTGGCATTTTTAAAAAAATAAATACCGATGTTAAAAAAAATAAAAATCAAGAGTCTACTGTAGATGTAGTAGTTAACGTTGAAGAACAACCTACAGGATCTATAAGCGCTGGTATTGGCTTAGGAACTTCTGGCAGCAGTATTTCAACAGGAATTCAAGAAAAAAATTTATTTGGAAGAGGTATTTCTGCAAATTCAAATATATCTTTGGGAACAGAAAAAATATCAGGAATTGCTAATTTTACCGTTCCAGATTTTAAAAATTCAGGTAATGATTTTGGTATTGATGTTTTTGCTATATCCACAGATTATTCAAATGCTGGTTATGAAAGTACAAAAGCTGGGACAGCAACATCTATTAATTATGATATTTATGAAGATGTTTCCTTAACAACTGGTATTTCTGTAGACAGAGACTCCATAGATGCTAGTTCAACAGCTTCAGCAAAATATAAATCGAGGGAAGGAGATTATTTAACCTATAAAGGTTTTTATAAAATTCAATCAGACAAAAGAGATAGAAAATATCAACCAACAAAAGGGTACAGGATTGGATTAAATCAAGGATTGGCTATACCAGGAAGTGATATTTCTTATATTGATACTGGTATTTTTGGAAGTATTTATGCTCCAATATCTGATAAATATATATTTAATTTTAAAGCAGGATTAAATTCAATAAATAGTTTAAATGATAAAGATATTAAATTGAGTGATAGAAAATTTTTGAGTTCTAAAAATCTAAGAGGATTTGAAGCTTATGGAATTGGACCAAAAGATGGAACAGATCATGTTGGCGGAAATTACTCTGCTTATACAAGTATATCGTCAACTGTTCCAAACCTAATACCTGACAAATATAACGCTAAAAGCATCATTTTTTTAGACGCTGGTAACGTTTGGGGTGTAGATTATGATAGTTCACTGGATAGTGACAAAATTAGAAGTTCTATAGGCATAGCTCTTGATTGGATTTCACCCTTAGGTCCACTAAGTTTTACCTTCTCAGAAACCATTAGTAGTGCCGAAGGAGATATAGAGGAAAGTTTTAGTTTCCAAATTGGAAGTTCATTTTAAGTTAAATGAAATTTGGTTTTAATAAAAAAGGCCCTTTTTCCATAAAAAAAATATTAAAAAATTGTTTACATTTAAAAAAAAATCAAGAGTTTGGTAATTCAAAAATTAAAAATATTTCTACACTGGAAAATGGTAAAAAAGATGAAATTAGTTTTTTAGATAATATTAGTTATTTAGAATCTTTTAATAAATCTAAAGTTTCTTTTTGTTTAGTAAAAGAAAAAAATATTGATAATCTTAAAAATAAGAATGTTAAATTAATTATTTCAGAAAACCCATTAATAGATTTTATATTAATTGCTAAACTTTTTTATCCAAATGCTGACTATGATAATCAAGAAATAAAAATTAATAAAAAATTTATTAAGAAAAATAGTTTTGTTTGTAAATCTGCCAAAATAGGAAAAAAATTTAATATAGGATATAATTCTGTAATTAAAGGAAATGTAATAATTGGGAATAATGTTACAATTGGATCAAATTGTACAATTTCAAATTCTATAATTGAAGATAATGTTATTATAAATGATAGTTCAGTTGTTGGCAAAATAGGCTTTGGTTTTAAATTTATTAATAATAAAATTAATTTCATTCCTCATATTGGTTATGTAAAAATATGTAAAAATGTGTATATAGGATCAAATTGTTCAATAGACAGAGGATCTTTTTCTAATACGATAATTGGAAATGATACAATGATTGATAATAACGTGCATATAGCTCACAATGTTCAAATTGGTTCACATTGTATTATTACAGGACAAGTAGGTATCGCTGGAAGCTCTAAAATTGGAAACAAATGTATGATTGGTGGACAGACAGGTATATCAGGTCATTTAAATATTGGAGACAATGTTCATATCGGAGGTCACTCTGGCGTAATAAAAAATATTGAAAATAATTCTAGAGTCATGGGTTACCCGGCTGTATCAATAAAAGAATTCTTAAAGAGGAGTAAATAATGATAGATAAAAACATGCCATCCATTAACAAAGATGAAATTAAAAAATTATTGCCACATAGAGATCCAATGTTACTTATTGATAATCTTTATAATATTATACCTATGCAATCTGCTATTGGTCACTTAAATATCACAACTGACAAATTTTATGTACAAGGGCATTTTCCTGGTCAACCAGTTATGCCAGGGGTAATGATAATTGAGTCATTTGGTCAAGCAGCCGCAGCTTTGGCTGCTTACAGTTTGGATCCTAAAGTTGTGGAAGATAAACTTGTATATTTGATGTCGGTTCAAAATGCCCGATTTAGAAAACCTGTTATGCCACCTTGTGATTTATATTTAAAATGTACAGTTGATAAAATAAAAGGAAGAATCTGGAGATATAAGGGCGAGGCTTATTGTAAAAATGAAAAGATGGCAGACGCTGAGTGGATGGCTACAATAGTTGACAGAAATGATTAGTACAAAAGCATCAATACATAAAAACGCAAAAATTGGTAAAAATGTTAAAATTGGTGATTTTTGTTGTGTTGGTGAACATGTTGAAATAGGTGATAATAGTATTTTAATTAATTCAGTAAATATTCAAGGAAATACCATTATTGGCGAAAATAATAATTTTTATCCTTATTGTAGCATAGGTACAGATCCACAAGATTTAAAATTTAAAGGAGAAAAAAGTTTTCTTAAGATTGGTAATAACAATTCATTTCGAGAGTATTGCAATATAAGCCTCGGTACAAAAGAGGGGGGACTCCACACTGTTATAGGAAATAATTCATTATATATGGTTAACACTCATGTAGGGCATGATTGCAAAATGGGAAATAATTTAGTCATTGCAAACAATGCTGCAATTGCAGGACACTGTGAATTTGATGACGATGTTATTCTAGGAGGAAACTCTGCAGTTTTACAATTTAGTAAAATAGGTAAGGGGGCTATGATTGGAGGTATGACCGGGGTTGATAGGGATGTTTTGCCTTATACGCTTATAAAAGGAAATAGATCTTATTATGAAAATATAAATCTAATAGGTTTAAAAAGAAAAGGCTACAAGAATAGTCAAATTGAGCAATACAAGAAAATTATAAATGAATTATTTAAAACAGATAATTTAAAGCAATATATTTTAAATTTGGATAATTCTTTTGAATTAGCAAAAATTCTAATAAATTTTATTGAAAAGAAAAATAATAACAGGGACATATGTAGACCACAATTATGATAGCTATTTTTGCAGGCAGCGGGGATTATCCAAATGAAATAAAAAAATCATTAATTAAACTAAAAAAAAAAGTTTTAATAATTAATTTATCTAACAGAAATATAAAAAATTCTTTTAAAGTTAGCATTGGTCAATTTGGTAAAATTCTAAGTTTGTTGAAAAAAAATAATGTTAAAGAAGCAATTTTTGCAGGTAAAATTGAGAGACCTGATCTTAGATCTTTAAAATTTGATTTTACGGCCCTCAGGTATCTTCCTGCATTAAAAAAACATTTTTCAAAAGGTGATGGGAAGTTATTAATGTTTCTCTCTAAAATTTTAAAAAAATATAATGTAAAAATTATAGATTCTCACAAATACTCAAAAGATTTATTACTCAATTCAACTGTGACAACAAAAAAACCTTCTAAAATAGATAAAATAGATTTTTTAAAAGGGAAAAAAATTTTAAATGATTTAAGTAAATTTGACAATGCACAAGCTATAGTCATAGATAACGGCTATATATTAAGTATAGAGGCTTCAGAAGGAACAGATATGATGTTAAATAGAACAATAAAATTAAAATCAAAATATAAAAAAAAATCAGGAGTATTGATTAAGTTGCCAAAAAAAAATCAAAGCTTAAAGTTTGATTTACCAACAATAGGATATAAAACAATAAATCTTTGTATAAAATCAAAATTAAACGGAATTTTTTTATTGAAAAATAAAAATATTTTTTTAAATCAACAAAAATCAATCTCATTAGCAAATAAAAATAATTTTTTTATTTCTGCAATATAATGAAAAAAAAAGTTTTTATCATTACTGGTGAGCCATCAGGAGATTTGTTAGCTTATAAAGTTTTTCAAAATATAAATTTTGAATATATCGAGGCATGTGGAATTTTAGGTGAAAAATTACAAAATCTAAACATCAAGAAAATTTTTGATAATTCAGAAATTACATTTTTTGGTGTGAAGGATGTACTGTTAAATATTTTCTATATAAAAAAAAAAATTAATCAAACCGTTGATTTTATTGAAGAATTTAACCCAGATATAGTTTTTTCTGTAGATTGTCCTGATTTTGTTTTTAGAGTGATTGAAAAAATAAAAATAAACAAAAAAATAAATCCTAAATTTTTTCATTATGTAGCACCTACGATTTGGGCCTGGAGGGAGAGTAGAGCTCATAAAATTAAAAAATTGATTGATAAAGTTTATTTGCTTTTTGATTTTGAAAAAAAAATTTTTGATCGTTACAAAATCAACAATGTGTTTGTAGGACATCCTTTTTTTGAAAATTTTAACTATAAAAGCGATATTTTGAAAAATGACAAATTAATCTCTCTTTGTCCAGGAAGTCGTCTTTCCGAATTAAATAAATTCCTACCTCTTTTTGAAAAATTAATAAACAATCTTGGATCTCAATTTAATTTTCATATTGGTATTACTAATAAGCATTATGAATATGTAAAAAATTTTTTCAAAAATAATACAAATAATATTACTATTAATTTTGATAACGATTTAAAAAATGAATATTATCAAAAATCTATAATAACTGTCGCAAAATCTGGAACCATCACTTTGGATCTTTGCAAGTCCCAAAGTGCACTAATTACTATTTATAAATTTGGATTTATTAATTATTTATTATTAAAACCATTCATTAAAGCGAAATTTGCAAATATAATTAATATAATGGCAAATAGATTAATTATTCCAGAGTTATTGCAAAATGACTGCACAGAAAAAAAAATATTAAATAAAATTAATTTTTACTTAAATGATAAATCTGCAAGAAATAAAATGATAAATGACTATAATCAAATTTTAAATAGAATATCAAACAAAAATACCTCTAAAAAAATTGCTTTAGATTTAGTTGAAAATTTGAAGTGATTATCTTTTTGATAAATCTTTAAACTCTCTGGGCTTTTCACCTATATAAAGTTGTCTTGGTCTACCAATTTTAGTCTTACTATCAACTAACATTTCCTTCCAGTGCGCTAACCACCCAGCTGTTCTTGCAACAGCAAACAAAACAGTGAACATTGTGGTTGGAAAGTTCATGGCACTTAATGTAATACCAGAATAAAAATCTATATTAGGATACAATTTTTTTTCTATAAAATAATCATCATTTAAAGCAATTTTTTCTAATTCTTTAGCTACTTGTAGTAATT
>Ga0255759_10002923_pt1 | contig 15095 bp, 15 predicted proteins | sample 101ome_20_FD_179959 | JGI IMG/M metagenome (GOLD analysis project Ga0255759, IMG submission 179959) | Coastal salt marsh microbial communities from the Groves Creek Marsh, Skidaway Island, Georgia - 101404AT metaG (version 2) | ecosystem: Environmental > Aquatic > Marine > Intertidal zone >...
CAAGCTCTATATATTTCTCATGCAGTAGGTATACAAAAGGTATTTTTCAGTGGGTCTGTTAATTTAATATTGATTGCACTTTCAGTTTTATCTGTAAGTGCGGTAGCTATTTCTAAATTCAGATCAAGAAATAAAACGAACTAGTGGTGATAGTAAAATGAAATTAATTTTAAAATACATACAAGATAGTGATATTGTAACAGCAATAATATCTATTATATTTGCAATATTATTTTACAATGGAACACCACATGACATCTGGGATGGGTACACTTACATAGACTGGGTATTTCCATTATTATCAACTTTTACATTAGCATTTGTTGGAATGGCGTTTATGATAATTTCCATATACAAAATATACAAACAGAATACTATTGAAGATCTTAAAGTTGAAAAGTCACAACTTGAGTCAATAAAAGATGTGTTAGTATACTTAGGTATTGTCTTTCTATTCCTAGTATTGCTGTTTGTTTTTGGCTTTTGGCCTGCTGCAATATTCTTCCTTTGGACAGGCATCTACTACTTTAGTTCAGAGAAAAATCTAAAATCTGCGAGGGTTGCAGCTACTTTTGCTGTAATTGTTTGTGCTGTTGCTTGGGTTGTTTTTTCTTCTGGCTATGCTTTCTATGTTCCATTCCCATCATCAAGAGTATTTATGTAAGGAGTAATTATGACCAGACCTTTCTATAAAACAGATGCTGTTACAGGCGGTGGACCTGCACAATATATAAGTGCAGAACATAAACTTAATGAGCCATGGAAAGAGCAGGCTCATAATGTTCGTCTTGTTGGTCATTCTGATCTCAATGGTTGGGGTGATGCCTTTCAAATACAAGTATCAAAAGGGATATGTTATGTAGCTGCTTCTGGTGTCAACGGTCATGATGGTATGACGATTCTTGATGTTAAAGATCCGTCAAAACCTACAATATTAAATCAAATATCTGACTCACCAGGGGCTCGAACACATAAGGTTCTTAAAATTAATGATGATATTATGATTACAAATTCTGAGTTAAGACCAAATCTTAGAGATCAATATCCCGAATTAAAGGGTGGTATGAAGATATTTGATATATCTGATCCAATTAATCCTAAATTCTTAAGATATGTTGAAACAGATGGAATGGGTATTCATCGTCCTATATATGACAGAGATAGGAAATTAATGTACAGTTCAGGTTATAGAGATGGTTTTGATAAAAAAATCCTTCTCATTCATGATATGAAAGATCCATCTAACCCAGAATTTATTGGACAAGGTTGGGTTGAAGGTCAAAAAGAGGGTGAACAATACTCATGGGATAATTCCATCGTTCAAAACGAAGCTTGGTGTCACGAAGGAAATCCATGGGGAAATTATGTCACTGCTGGATGGTGGGATGGTGGTATTGTATTATTTGATTGTACAGATCCATCAAAACCAGAGTTTAAGTGGAGACATAACCCTCATGAAACACATGGATGGGCTGGTTGTTATCATAGTTTCCTGGTTCCTAAGGGTTCGGATTTTGGGATTGTAACGCAAGAAACTGTTACGGTTAACTGTGAACATCCGCCCGCATTTGTTACCTTCTATGATTTAAGAAATAAAGATGTTCCACTTCCAGTAAGCACATATATGCCATTTGATACAGATCCGTTAGAAATGAGACCAACCGATAGCAAATGGAGCAGAACTGGCGCTAGACATGGTGCGCATAATATATGGTTAGACATGGAAAAAAATGATCTAATCTACATTGCCTGGTTTAATGCTGGATTGAGGATTATTGATTGGAGTAATCCATTTAGCCCTAAAGAAGTTGGATCTTATATCCCAGCTGGAAACAAAGAACGCTGCTGCCCACAAAGTAACGATGTATATGTCGATCGTGAAACCGGACTCATATATATGTCTGACAGATGGGGACTAGGTCTACATATACTAGAATATACAGGAAGTTGATAAATTTAACTAACAATTAAGTTTAAATTTTTAAGAAAATATTAACTATTAGATTTGTTTTTTTTTAAAAACTATATATAGTTTTTATATTGTCTTAACGTTTATTAATTAGGGAGGTAAACATGACAAAGAAATTTTTTGGTTTAAACCTATTCGGTTTAACAGCATTTCTTGCTCTAAGTTTCCTACCAGTCCAAGATGCAAACGCAACAATTAAAATTGGTGCTTCTATGCCACTAACAGGTAACTTCGCGGTACCTGGTTCTAAGCATTTAGAAGGTTATCAAATGTGCGTAGACATCATTAATCGACATGGTGGATGGCTAGATCAAGAAGTTGAATTAGTAGTAAGTGATAATAGATCAGATACTGAAACAGCAATTGCACAGTATGAAAGATTTATAAATGTTGATAAAGTTGATCTGACTTTTGGTACTTTCTCAAGTAAATTAACTTTCCCAATTTCACCTATTCTAGCAAAATATAATGCAATTCATCCAATTCCATCTGGTGGTGCTTTAAGAATTTTCTCACAAGGACATAAAAACCTATTTTATTTCCAAGCAAGCGCTGCCGAATATGTTGGACAAAATATGACAGGCCTTATCAATGACCTAGTTGGAGAAAAACCATCAAAAGCAGCTGTAGTTCATGCTGATGACTTCTTTGCAAATTCAATTGCAACAGGTCTTCTAGGTGAAAAAGTTGTTATGCCTGGTAGTGGTGAGCTAGTAGAGGATATGGCTCCTGGTTATATTGCTGCAGCTGGTATTGAAGTTGTTTATCATGAACAATGGCCTGAAGAAGGTTTCTCAGATTGGCTAGTTCTTGCTAACTCTATTAAGAACTCAGGTGCTGATCTAGTAATTGCTCTAATGGCATCACCAGAAGAAGCTACACAGTTTACTAGAGCGCTAAAAACAGTAAGACATAACCCTAAACATATACTTCTTTCACAAGGTACTCAGAAAGAGTTTTATGAAGGTTTAGGTGATGATGCGAATGGTGTTATCATTATGTCTGCTTACCATCCAAAAGCACCTTTCAAAGGTCAATTAGCAGGTCTTCAAATGAACAATGCTGACTTTGCTGCAGAATACAGCGTAACAACTGGTAATAAACCAGATGAAGACGTTGCTATAACTTTCGCACTTTGTCAAGGTATAGACCAAGCAGTAAGGGCAACCGGTTCTGTTGATGATCAAACTATTATGGATTGGTTACATGCAAGAACACCAGAAGATCCAGTGAGAACAGTTCTTGGTAACTTCTCTTGGGATGACAGAGGATTACCTCTCGGTAAATCATTCCTAATGGTTCAATGGCAAGATGGTGGTGAACTAGAATTCGTTTATCCTACAAATGAATTTGATACTGCAGATCTTGTAGATCCAAAACCACAATGGTAAGATTATGAATTATGTGCGGCCAATTTATTGGCCGCATATTTTTTTGGAAAAATGAATAATGATAACAATTAAAAATGTAACAAAAAGATTCGGTGGCATTGTTGCTGTAAATGACTCATCTTTCGAAGTAGAAGAGTCCTCAATTTGCTCATTGATTGGACCAAATGGAGCCGGTAAGAGTACATTGTTTAATTGTATATCACGAGTATACCCAATAGATGAAGGCGAAATTTATTTAGGTGATACAAGAATTGACACTATGCCAGCCCACAAAATTGCAACATTAGGAGTTGGTAGATCATTTCAATTAACAAGAGTTTTAGATGAATTATCTGTAACTGAAAATTTATCATTACACACTGCTGCTGGATTTGATTTCCATTTGTTAAAAGCAGGCGTTACAAAAAGTGATAAAGAACGTGCAGAACAAATTATGGAATTTCTAAATATTACACATATTAGAGACTTACCAATGAAAGAACTTTCATATGGACAAAAGAAACTACTAGATCTCGGGTCCGTATTAATGGCTGATCCAAATGTTATATTGTTAGATGAACCAGCAGCCGGTGTTAACCCAAGACTTTTAGAAACTATTTTAGACAGGATATTAGTACTTAAAAAACAAGGGAAGACTATTCTATTAGTGGAACACAATATGGAATTAGTTATGGGGATTAGTGATAAAGTTGTTGTTATGGCGGCAGGTGCTGTTATTGCAAGCGGACCACCAAAAGAAGTACAAAATAACAAAGAAGTTTTAGAAGTTTACTTAACAGGTTGATAACGATGACAGAATGTATGCTTAAATTAGAGAATGTTGTAGCCGGTTATGGTTATGGACCAGACATAATAAAAAATATTAATCTGGAGCTTAATAAGGGTGATATAAAATGCATTATAGGACCCAATGGTGCTGGAAAATCAACAGTTTTAAAAGCAATTGCTGGTATAATTAAACCAAGAAATGGAACTGTGGTCTTCAATTCAGATAATGGTGAAATTAATTTATCAGGTATGGAAACATACAAGATAATGAAAACGGGTTTATGTTTTATACCGCAAGATAGATCCTTGTTTACAACATTAACAGTCGCAGAAAACTTGGCTATGGCTGGATACACACTAAACGATAAACAAGAAGTAAAAAATAGAACAGAAGAAGTCCTCGAAACATTTCCGAGACTAAAAGAAAGGCTGTCTCAATACGCCGGGACAATGTCAGGCGGTGAACAACAGCAATTAATATTTGCGAGAGCTATAATCCTTAAACCTCGTGTTATTCTTATTGATGAACCATCTCTTGGCTTAGCTCCTGCTATCGTAGAGCAGGCTTTTCAACATATTGAAAACATAGCAAAAAAAGGGGTTTCAATACTACTCGTTGAGCAGAATGCCAGAAGAGGTCTATCATCTTCAAATTACGGTACCGTCATGGACCTAGGCGAAATAGTCTTTGAAAAAGAGGCGAATGAAGTACTAAACGATGACAGAATACAAGAGTTGTATCTAGGAAAGAGAAAGAAATAATATGTTTATAATACAGACAATAATATTAGGATTATGCCTCGGATTTGTGTATGCACTGATGGCAACAGGTTTAACACTAATATTTGGTGTGATGAGAATTGTAAACTTAGCACATCCTATATTTATTCTAGTAGGTGCATTTGCAGCATATTACCTATTTATTATTTATGGAATTGATCCAATTATAGCAATCCCACTTTGTGGTGCTGTTACTGCTTTATTAGGGGCAATTACATATAAACTTGTATTTGAAAAAGATGCTGGAGCTCAAACATATTCCGAAATGACTGTGCTATTAACTTTTGGTACTGCTATGGTGCTAGACGGAACACTATCTTATTTTTTCAAAAACACTCAAAGAATTACATCACCACCTTACGCAACTGATGCAATATTTATTGGTGACTTATTTTTACCTACGGCACAATTATATTCAGGACTAATTAGCGTTGGACTCATTATTGCACTTGGTTTGTTTCTTAAGTTTAGCAAACTTGGAATCGCAATAAGAGCCACTTCTTTAAGTAGGGTAAATGCGGAACTTGTTGGAATTGATGTGAAATTTGTTTGTTTATTTTCTTTTATACTTGGTTGTGCTTTAGCTGGTGCAGCTGGCTCTCTAGTGAGCTTCGTATTCTCATTCTTCCCAGCAAAACACTGGGAGTGGATTGCAATATTAATGTCTCTAGTAGTATTAGGGGGTATGGGTAGCATATTGGGAGTTGTTATATCTGCTGCGATATTATCAGTAATAGCATCTCTAGTAGGAGCCTTTATTGCCCCAGCTTGGTCAACACTCGTATTCTTTGTGGCATTATTCCTAATGCTATTGATTAAGCCGCACGGAATGTTTGGTAAATATTTGGAGTAATAAAACTATGGACTCAAGAAAATCAATCCCAATAATTACACTTATTATTCTTGTATTTTTTCCATTAATACAATTCTTTCCATCTGTGTTTGGTGATCAAAATTATGTATTACATTTAATGTTGTATGCTTTTTATTATATGGTTATGACAAGCAGTTGGAATATCATAGGTGGATATGGTGGATTTATATCCGTTGGTCATAATGCTTTTCTATGTATAGGTGCATACATTGCAGGTTATTACTCAATTATGTGGGGTGTATCACCATTTTATCTAATATTGCTTGCAGGTATAGGCGCGGGTATCTTTGGATTTTTCGTTGGTTTGATTACATTACGAGTAAAGGGTCCTTCATTTATTATATCCTCTATTGCGCTTATAATGATATTGAGAATTATCTTTGACCGGTGGGAATTGGTTGGTGGTGCCAGTGGTATTACATTGCCATACAACTCACTGTCTGTGGAGTTTTCAAAATTTCCACATTATTATGGCTTCTTAATTTTAGCGATCATAACTATATATATGAATTGGTATGTTAGGCATTCAAAATTTGGTCTTGCTCTAAGGGCAATTTCACATGATGAGATTAGAAGTGCTGTTGCTGGTATTAATGTTAAATACATTAAAGTAACTGCCTTTGTTTTATCTACATTCTTTATTGGTTGTGCTGGGGCTATTTGGGCAGATTATCTAACATATGTTAGGCCTAATATTTTCCTAATAATTCTAATTGCTGCAAATGTTGTTCTCATGGTAATTCTTGGAGGAATGGGTACTGTAACAGGTCCAATCATTGGTACAATAATATTCATAGCATTTAATGAATTAATTCTATCTTATCTAGGCGCAACTGAATTAAATCTTCTATTTACTGGATTATTATTAGTTGTAACTTTATTATATTTCCCAAATGGTATTGTTGGCACTTTAAAAAATAAAGGGAAACTACCAAGATTTTTAGATTGGGGTTAAACCTCTATATATATTAAAATAGAATAATGAGTACAGTTAGCGCAACTGGATCAAAAATTATCAAAAGGTTTTGGCAAGAATATATCTCTATATATAAATTACCAATTCTCTTAACTATTTTCCTTGTCATTATAGTAGCATGTGGGTCTGCAGTTTATCCACTTTTGATAAATTGGAGTTATAACACAATAGATAGTGGTAATATTGACAGGCTATATATTATTATACTCATTATACCTCTTGTTGCCTTTTTAAAAGGAGTTACAAACTACTTACAAATTAGCTCCGCCAATAAAATATCCCTTATTATAGTAGGTAATTTTCAAAAAGATTTTTTTGCAAAAATAATAAAATCAAATATAGAAATAATCGATGAGAATGGCCCTGCTAACTTAATATCACGCATAAATAATGACTCAAATTTAATAACGCAATCACTCGAGAGAGTAATTAATAGTCTATTTAAAGATGGTCTAACAGTCATTGTTTTAATAGGAACAATGTTTTATTTAAATTGGAAGTTGGCACTTATAACATTTATATCATTACCTTTTTTAATTATTCCAATTTACAAAATAGGGCAGAAAATAAATAAAATATCTAAAGACTCTCAAATACAACTTGGATTCCTTACAACTATTTTAAATCAAAGTTTCCAAAATATTCAGACTATAAAATCATATCAATTAGAAGAACGTGAAACACTCAATGTTAATTCTGAAATATCTCAAAGAATTAATTTTATGCATCGTTTGTTTAAAATGCGTTATTCGATTTTACCAATAATTGAAATAATTGCGGGTGTCTCTATTGCAATTTTGATCATATATGCTGGCATTCAAATAAATAGTGGCACTAGCACGCTTGGAGAATTAACTGCTTTTATTACTGCATTATTGATGCTCTCAGAGCCAATAAGATCTCTCGGCACTTTAAATGCGATATATCAGGAAGGACTTGCAGCTATATCAAGACAATACAAATTATATGATGATGCATTTATCATAAATGATGTTGAAAATGCCATTCAATTTGATGATATATCCGAAAATATAATTTTTGATAATGTATCATTTAAATATTCAAACTCTGATAGAAAGATTTTAGATAATGTAAATTTTAATATTAAGAAAAATACCAGAAATTATATTATAGGTGAAAGTGGATCTGGAAAAACCACTATATTTAAATTATTACTAAGATTATACGAAGCTTCTGATGGTAAAATATTTTTTGATGATAATGCGATCAATAAATATAAATTGAGTAGTATAAGAAGTAACATATCTTCAGTCTTTCAAAATACACTTATCTTCAATGATAGTTTATATAACAATATAAATTTAGATAATCAAAATATGAACATCAACTTTGATAGTTTGATGCAAGACCTAAATATTAACGAATTTTCAAACAAGCTTTCCAAAAAATTTGATACAATTATTGGGATAGATGGTGTCTCTTTATCTGGCGGTGAAATGCAGAGGATTGCAATTGCAAGAGCAATAATTAAAAATTCTCCGATCCTGTTACTTGATGAGGCCACAAACTCCTTAGACTCAATTAATGAATTAGAAATAAATAAAACCTTAGATAAATATTTTGAAGAAAAAACAGTAATAATAATTGCACATAAACTATCGACTATTAAGAACGCTGATAATATTATAGTCCTAAAAGACGGAAAGGTAATGGGGGAGGGAACCTACAAAAGCTTAGAAAAAAATAACCAATATTTTAATGAGCTAATTCATTCATCTCTGATTACATAAGAAGCTTCTTAAGCTTTTATTTTCCTAACTTATACTTAGATGTGATCAATTGAGGGTCATACTTCTTATCTATCCAATCCTCTAAGTCAGTATTATTTAATTCTAATTTTTTTAATAGATCGAAAAAATAATCCAATATACCCGTTGAAGAATACCTTACATGTAGATATTTTAATGATAGTTGTTTTTTAGCTAACTCAATATCATTTGTGGTGTAAAATATATAAAGTGCCATAAAGAATCCTGTTCGGTCAGCACCAGTCTTGCAATGGACAAGAAATGGCTTTTGAATTTGCTTTATTATATCTAAGATTAATTTCAGTTTATCTTTTTCAGGCAAACGCCTTGCTGAAATAGGTATATTAATCATATTTGTATTAAGCTTATAACAAATATTCTTTTGCATTAAGTAAATATCTTGATCTGACGTATCTGAATATCTTAGATTTATTATATTTTTGATTTTATGCTTTACTATGTAGTGTTCAAGTAATTTGGGAGAGGGTTGCCCTGATCTATAAACCCCTTCATTTATTATAAAAAAATTATTATTAATGATTGCTCTTATCCAACCATGATCAATAATAAATAAATTTATAGCACTTCTTAATTTCAAAATAACCTCATTAAATAGTAACTTATCAGATATTATTACACTCAATTATTCTTAATGAATATATTGTTTATTTATTTTTGTTCTTTTTATTTTATAATTATTAAATGCAATATAAAAAATATCTATTAATAATTCTTATGTTCCTGTTACCAATTTCATTAGTCTCTTGTAGCTCTTGGTTTATAGTGGAGAATAATCCAAAAAAATATGGTAAGTACGATTATATACCACAGGGTGGTGGACATTTTAAAGTGGGAGAACCATATCAAATCAATGGAGAGTGGTATTATCCTGAAGTAGACAAAGATTATGACCAAACAGGAATTGCCTCTTGGTATGGGGATTATTTTCATGGCAGGTTAACAGCAAATGGTGAATATTACGATATGAATTCTTTATCCGCAGCTCACAAAACTCTTCCTCTCCCATCTTATTTAAGGGTTACAAATCTTGAGAATGGGAAATCAATTGTTGTGCGTCTAAACGATCGTGGTCCATATGTTGGAGATAGAATTATTGATCTATCAAAAAGAGCTGCTATTGAGCTAGGAATGATGAAACAGGGCACTGCGAATGTAAGAGTTCAATACATTGAGGAGGCACCACTAGACGGAAATGATGGCGACTATTTCAAAAATTCAAAGCCTGGTTTTTTTAGAAAGATGTGGAGAGCTACATCATCAGCACTAACGGATATGTAAAATGAGCAAAAGTTTTTTTATAACATTTGAAGGCGGTGAGGGTAGTGGTAAAACAACACAATCAGAATTGTTGTACAACAACCTTAAACAAAGAGGATTTAACGTAACAAGAACTCGAGAACCTGGAGGAACAATTCTGGCTGAATCAATAAGAGAAATTTTATTGAAAGGTGAAAAAGATAAAATGGATAGTTTGACTGAACTCTATTTGTTTGCAGCCGCAAGAAAGGATCATATAGATAATATTATAGCACCGTCTCTAAAAAATAATGAAATTGTTATTTGTGATAGGTTTATAGATTCAACAACTGCTTATCAGGGCTATGCAGGAAATATTGATTTAAATATTATCAATTCTATTAATAATTTCACTATTGGTTCAATCATTCCGAATATGACATGTATATTTGATATTGACCCTAATATTGGACTTAAAAGGTCTATTAGCACTACTTCTGAAGAAATTAGATTTGAAGAGAAAGATATTCAATATCATAAAAAAATTAGATCAGGATTTTTAGAAATAGCAAAGAATAACTCCGATAGATGCATAGTTATTGATGCGGAACAAGAATTAAAAGCAATAGAAGAATTTATTCTAAATTTAACAATAAAAAAATACGAAGACAATGGAAAGTAATTTAAAACCATGGCAAAACAAATCTTTCTATGGCCATTATAAAATAATCAATCAATTGAATAAGATTAAAAACTCTAATTCAATCAATAATTCATTATTATTTTATGGAGAATATGGACTTGGAAAATCTACATTGGCATTTAGATTTGCAAATTTTCTGCTATCAAACAATCAGGGAACATTCCAAGATTTTAAGATTATAGAAGATGATAACACCTTCGTTCAAATATCAAAATTATCATCACCTAACGTTCACTATATTTCTGATTTAGATGAAAATGACAATCTTAATGAGATAAAAATTGATACAATTAGGGAATTAAAAAACAAACTACAAAACAAGACATTTAACAAAACACAAAGAGTTGTAATCATTGACTCAGCAGATTCATTGAACAAGTCATCTTTTAATGCTCTACTAAAATTATTAGAAGAACCGCCGAACCAAACACTAATTATAATAGTATCGCATAATATTAAAAATTTACCTGATACAATTTTGTCAAGATGCATCAAATTTCATTTTAAAAATTTGGAAGATAATGAAATAGATAAGGTACTAAATAATTGCAATATAGATATAGATTTAAGTAAAATAAAAGACACCTATTCAAATAATGTGACACCGGGGAAAGTTATCCATTTACATAGGCATAATTTTGATAATATTTTAAATGATTTTAATGATTTAAAAAGTGCAGATAATAAAAATATTCATTCATCGGCGTTAATTATATCAAAAAAATATTCTCCAAAAGAAAATCATCAATCATTTATTATTTTCTTTGAAATTTTTATGTTGTGGATCAAACAGAATGCTATTAATTTACTTGATAATATACCCACTAATTTAAACTTAATAAAACTTATTAAAATATGGGATAAATATAATAAAAAATATATTGATCTCAATACTTACAATCTAAACAAAGATGAGTTTCTTCTTTCTATTTGTTATGAATTACAAAAAATAAAGAATGATATAAAATGACAAAAAATCAAAATAATTTTTTTCTTACAACTGCAATTTCTTATCCAAATGGAGAGCCACATATAGGTCATGCATATGAAGCCATAATAACTGATACGGTTGCAAGATTTAATAGGTTAATAGATAAGGATGTGTTCTTTTTAACGGGCACTGACGAACATGGAATTAAAATGTTACAGACGGCCAAGAAACAAAATCTAGAGGCAAGGGATTTAGCAGATAAAAACGCACCACTCTTTATAGAAATGTTATCAGACATTAATTCAACACACGACGATTTCATTAGAACCACTGAGGATAGGCATAAGGAAGCTTGTATTGAAATCTGGAATAGAATGAATGACAATGGTGACATCTATAAAGATAAATATGCGGGTTGGTACTCTGTCAGAGATGAAGCTTATTATGAAGAGAAAGAGTTGACAAAAAATAATAATGAATTCCTATCCCCACAAGGTACTCCAGTAACATGGGTTGAAGAAGAAAGTTACTTCTTCAGATTATCAAAATACCAAGATAAACTGTTAGAACATTATAAACAAAATCCTAATTTTATTCTTCCTACAACAAGAAGAAATGAAGTTACTAAATTTGTTGAATCAGGTCTTAAAGATTTATCAATATCAAGAACAACATTTGATTGGGGTATAAAAGTTCCAAATGATGATAAGCATGTCATGTATGTTTGGGTAGATGCGCTAACCAATTATTTGACTGGTACTAATTTCCCAAACTCAAACTACACAGAGAAATGGCCAGCTGACTTTCATATTATTGGTAAAGACATTCTCCGATTCCATGCAGTTTATTGGCCAGCTTTTCTTATGTCAGCTGATATTGAACTACCTAAAATTGTATTCGCACATGGTTTTTTATTTAATAAAGGGATCAAAATGTCAAAATCCCTTGGAAATGTTGTTAGTCCATCAGAACTAATAAATAAGTATGGGATAGATCAAATAAGATACTTTTTCCTAAGGGAGGTTTCTCTTGGGAATGATGGTAATTACGATGATGAAAGCATAACTAGAAGAATCAATGCAGATTTAGCTAATGATCTAGGTAATTTAATTCAAAGATCATGTTCTATGGTAGTAAAAAATTGTAATAGTGTAATTCCTACACCTTCAGACAACAAAACCAGTGATGATTTATTGATTGATACAGAGATTACTAATTTGAGTGATAAAATAATAAATTATTTGGAACATATAGAAATTAATAAGATTTTGAATGATATATGGGAACAGATTTCTGCGCTAAATAAATATTTTAGTGATCAAAAACCCTGGGAATTAAGAAAAACTAATCCAGAAAGAATGAATACTGTATTATATACAACGATAGAGAATATTCGGAAAATTGCAATTGTGTTGCAACCCGTAATGCCGGATTCTTCAAGAAATATACTTGATTTACTTGATATAGATATAAACAAAAGAACATTTAGAGACATTACTAACAAAGATAGTGCAATTCAAAACAATACGATTGGTACTCTAAGCCCCATCTTCCCAAAAATAGAAATGTCTGATGAATAAATATGATTTTCTAATTGATACGCACTGTCATCTTGATTTTGAAGATTATAGTGGGGATCTATCAGAAGTCATTAATAGAGCATATCTAAATAAGGTAAATTATCTTATTACAATTTCAACAAGGGTTCATAATTTTCATAAGTTAAGAGCAATTATTGAAAAAAATGACAATATTTATACGACAATTGGAACTCATCCATTAAATACTGATGAAGAATTTGGAACATATGATCAGCAAGATATCATCTCAATATCAAAAGAACCCAAAGTTGTCGGAATAGGGGAGTGTGGTCTTGATTATTCAAGATTAAAATATGATAACAAACTAAAACAAGAGAAATTATTCAGATTACAAATAGAGTGCTCGAATGAATCAAATTTACCTTTTGTTATCCATAATAGAGAGTCAGATGCAGATATGGAAAGAATACTAACTGATGAGTCAAAAAATAATCAATTAAATGCAGTTTTGCATTGTTTTAGTTCATCTGAACGTCTTGCTGATATTGCAATTGATCTTGGACTTAATATTTCGTTTACAGGTATAATTACATTTAAAAATGCTCAAAAGATAAGAGAAATTGCAAAAAAAATACCAATAGAAAAGATATTTATTGAAACAGACTCCCCATTTCTAGCACCTGTGCCATTTAGAGGAAAACGAAATGAACCCGCATATGTTGTTGAAGTTCTCAAAATGTTGGCTGAAATTAAGGAAGTGTCTTATGATGAAATTATGAATATAGTTACAGCTAATAGTTTAAATTTTTTTAAAAAAATCAATTTGTAGATTTTAACAATGATAGATCAAATAAAAATAACAATATTGGGCTGTGGTTCATCTACAGGCGTACCACGGGTTGGAAATGAGTGGGGCAGCTGTGATCCAAAAATTCCTCAAAATAGAAGAACAAGGTGCTCATTACTCATCGAAAAATACAATGGCGATAAGAAAACAACAATAGTAATTGATACAGGTCCCGACTTTAGAAATCAAATGAATCATGCCAATATAAGCAGAGTAGATGCTGTCTTTTATACTCATGAACACGCAGATCACACTCATGGCATTGATGATCTCAGAATGTATGCCCTAAGAGATAAATCAAGAATAGATGTTTATGCATCCTCGAGTACATCAAAAAACTTACATGATAAATTCGGATATTGTTTTAACAGCAATAATAATAGCCCTTATCCTCCAATATTAAAAATGAACATAATTAACCACGCGCAAACTTATGAAATTAATGGAGAAGGTGGGATTATCAAAATAACACCCTTTAACCAAGTTCATGGCAGTATTACATCTTTTGGATATAAGGTTAATAATATTGCTTATTCCTCGGATATAAATGATCTTCCACTAGAGAGTATAGAATTTATCGAAAATACAGATATTTGGATAGTTGATGCACTAAGATGGATTGAACATCCAACACATTTTCATGTAGATAAGGCATTAAAATTAATTAAGGATTTTAGGGTTAAAAAAGGTATTTTGACGAATATGCATATCGACTTGGACTACAAAGAATTAAATGAATATTTGCCAAATAATGTAATTCCCGCATATGATGGTATGCAATTTTAGCAAAATAATTTAAAGCACTGTTTTAAATATATTATTTAATTGTTTCCATAATATATATTATGCGAAAAATAAATTAATCAAACCTTGTTAAGTAGGGATTGGAGTTTGTTGTGATTACTAATTGTCGTTTTGAATTTCATTCCAATTGTGTCTTCATTATAAACTTTATTAATAACAATAGTATTTTCATACAACCAAGACTCAATTGAACTCTTATCATAGCCAAATTCAATTTGATAAATTGTAGTATTTAGATTTATTTTTTCTTCAATTAAATCAAGCAACTCCTCTACACCTGCCCCATCTAGAGCTGATAGGACAACCTGGTTATTAGTTTTGTTATATTTGATAAGCTCAACTTCTTCACCACTTAATAAATCTGATTTATTGAGAACCTCTATATAATTGTAATCATTTATTTCCCTGCCCAATTCTTTTATAGTGTTAAGAACATCTTTATTTTGAGCGTCAGTATATTTAGATGATACATCTCGGACATTTAC
>Ga0255759_10002932_pt1 | contig 15074 bp, 16 predicted proteins | sample 101ome_20_FD_179959 | JGI IMG/M metagenome (GOLD analysis project Ga0255759, IMG submission 179959) | Coastal salt marsh microbial communities from the Groves Creek Marsh, Skidaway Island, Georgia - 101404AT metaG (version 2) | ecosystem: Environmental > Aquatic > Marine > Intertidal zone >...
TGAAACAGCTGAAATGCCAGGCACATATGAAAAAGGTAAATTTGATATTGCAGGTTTTGCGGTTGGGATTGTTGGTAAAAATAAAATTTTAAGTAAAGATAAAATAAAAAATAATGATTTAATTGTAGCTATACCCTCAAGTGGTCTTCATTCAAATGGATACTCTTTAGTACGTTATCTTCTTAAACAGAAAAAAATAGATATTAAGAAAAATATTTTTTTAAAAAAAGAACTAATCAAACCAACTAAAATCTATGTAAATGAAGTTTTAAAATTAATTGATAAAAATTTGATTAATGGATGTGCCAATATTACTGGAGGGGGCTTAGCTGATAATATCAAAAGAGTTATTCCAGATAGTTTCACAGCTGAAATAAATTTAGACTTAATAAAAACATCTAAAATTTTCAAGTGGCTTCATAAAAAAGGAATAAAAGATAAAGAAATGCTTAAAACTTTTAATTGTGGCATTGGTTTTTGTTTAATCATTAACCCAAAAAAGTTAAATCAAATTAAACGTTATTTTACAAATAATTATAAACCTTATGTAATAGGAAAAATTACTAAAAATTTTAAAGAAAAAGTTAAACTAAATGGCTCTGTTAACTGGATCTAATAAAATAAATACAGCAGTTTTTATTTCTGGAACAGGCAGTAATTTAAAATCTCTCATCAAATTTTCAAAACTTAAAAAATCACCAATAATTATTAAACTGATTATTTCTAATAATTATAAAGCAAAAGGTTTACAATATGCAAATAATTACAAAAATAAAAAAAAAGTATTTGATTTTAAAAACACTTTATCTGAGAAAAAAGTAATCAATGAATTAAAAAAAAGAGATATTCATTTGATTTGTCTTGCAGGTTTTATGAAAATTTTATCAAAAACTTTTATTAAGAATTTTAAAGGAAATATTCTTAATATTCATCCTTCACTTCTTCCAAAATATAAAGGATTAAATACTCATGAAAGAGCAATTAAAAATAAAGATAAATATTCTGGTTGCACTGTTCACTTTGTAAATTCTAGACTTGATTCTGGCGAAATTATTAATCAAAAAAAAGTAAGAATTAAAAAACTTGATACCCCTAAAACCTTAGCAAAAAGAGTTTTAATCCAAGAGCATAAGCTATATCCAGCGGCAATAATGAAAGCACTTAGTCTTTAAAAAAAAAATCTATTTCAATTTTTGCATTTTCAACACTGTCAGATCCATGTACAGAATTTTTATCAATAGAAATTCCATATTTTTTTCTAATAGTTCCTTCTTCTGCGTCATCTGGGTTAGTGGCACCCATTAATTCTCTATTACCTAATACTGCATTTTCCTTTTCAAGAACCATAACTACAATTGGTCCAGAAGATAAATAAGCACATAGATCATTATAAAATGGTTTTGTCTCATGAACCTTATAAAATTTTTCAGCTTCTGATTTTTCAATTTGAATTTTTTTTTCTTTTACAATTGAAAATCCTTTATTTTTAAACATTTCCTTTATTTCATTATCTAAATTTCTTTCAACAGCATCTGGCTTAATAATTGATAATGTTTGTTCAATATTACTCATAATAATCCTCTATTAGTTTATTTAATAATCTCACACCATAACCTGTCGCACCACCTGAATTTAATGCTCCACCATATTTTGAGAAAGCCATACCAGCTATGTCTAAGTGTGCCCATGGTGTTTTGTTTAAAACAAATCTTTGTAAAAATTGAGCTGCAGTCGTAGATCCTGCTCCACCAACGTAATTAATATTTTGCATATCAGCATTTTTAGAGTCTATCAATTTATCAAAGTTTTTATGCAATGGCATTCTCCATAATTTTTCATCTACTTTATCTCCAGCTTCAATTAATTGCTTAGATAGCTTATCATCATTAGAAAAAAGGCCAGCATACTCTGAACCAAGAGATACTATAATTGCACCTGTGAGTGTTGCCAAATCAACCATAAATCTTGGTTTGAATTTTTTTTCTGTGAAGGTAAGTGCATCAGCTAAAACTAATCTGCCTTCTGCATCTGTATTCAAAATTTCAATTGTTTTACCACTGTATGATTTAACAATATCTCCAGGTCTTTGAGCATTTCCACCTGGCATATTTTCTACAAGCCCCACAACCCCAACAGCATTAATTTTTGCTTTCCTTACAGCCAAGTTTTTCATTAAACCAACTACTGTTGCCGAGCCTGCCATGTCGTAAGTCATATCCTCCATAAACTTAGCAGGTTTTAATGAAATACCCCCTGTATCAAAACAAACACCTTTTCCAATAAATGCTAAAGGATTAGCTTTATTTTTTGCACCATACCACTCCATTGTTACAAGATATGAACCTCTAATACTACCTTGTCCTACTCCTAACAAAGCATTCATACCAAGTTTTTTTAGTTTCTTTTCATCATAAATACTAATTTTTAATCCAAATTTTTTAAGCGAGTTAATTCTTTTTGCATATTCATCAGGATGCAAAACATTACCTGGCTCTGAGACAAGATCTCTTGCAAAAAAAGTTCCTTCCTCTAATGCTTTAAATCTTAATTGATCCTGTGAAGATATTTTGTTTTTATTACCAATTACATTTATGGAAATAAGTTTTTTATTTTTTTTTGATTTATAAATATCAAATTCATAAGATTTTAACTTTAATCCATGCAAAAAATATCCTAAAAAATTTTTTATTTTAGTACTGATCGTATCTGAATTTATAAAATAATCTTTTTTTTTATTATAATTAATATAACCATGAAATTTAGCACCTAAATTCTCTACATCTGAAGTTTTAATATCATTTTTAATAGACACTAAAAAAATTGTTTTTTTGGAATTAATTTCAAAGACAAGTAAATCTTTTTTTAAATCATTAGTTTTCAATAAGTCTGAAATGTAAGAAAATTCAGATTTTGAGATATATTTTTTTAAACCACTAATGTTGAATTTATCATCAACAAATAAGATAAGATTTGATGAACCAATATTTGAATTATTTATTTTATAATTAATTTGAACTGTCATAAATTTTAAATACAATCTTTAAGAGTTGAGTGCTATATATGAATAAAACTATCACATTTCAATGAAAAAATTAATTTTTAGAAAATTTATAATAGATGCTTTCCTAAGTTTTTTAATACTTATAATTTCCTTTTCAGTAATTGTTTGGGTGATTCAGGCAGTTAACTATCTTGATTTTATATCTGAAGACGGTCATGGTTTTAGAGTTTATTTTTTATATACCTTGTTTAGTTTTCCAAAAATCTTTTCAAAATTATTTCTAATTTCTTTGTTTATTTCCTTATTCTTCATAATAATGAAGTATGAAAATGAAAATGAATTGCAAATTTATTGGTCGGTAGGAATTTCAAAAATAAATTTTATCAATAAAGTTATAAAATTTTCTATTTTATTATTAATTATACAAATTATCTTTTCGTCTTATATTTCTCCTAAAACACAAAATATAGGAAAATCTTTTATAAGAATGTCTAATATTGATTTTTTTCCATCACTTATTAAAGAAAAAAAATTTATAGACACTTTGTCTGACCTAACAATCTATGTTGATGAACAATCAACTAACAAAAAACAATTTAAGAATATATTAATTAAAGATCAAAAAAGAAATTTAAATGAATATCAGATAATTATAGCTAACAAAGGTGAGATTGTAACAAAAAATAATTCAAATTTTTTAATATTAAAAAAAGGAGAAATCTTCACTAGTAGCGATAATAAAGATTTTTCTAATTTTAAATTTGAAAATTTTGAATTGAATCTTTCAAAATTTAGCAGTAAGACAAATGTTATACCTAAAATCCAAGAAAATAAATCTTCTAATATAGTAAAATGCTATTTAAATAATTCTGATTTTAATTTCAATTTTTATATAAATTATGACGAGTTAAGATGTGATGAAGGTGGCAAAAAAGATATTATTCAAGAAATTTTTAAAAGATTTTTTCAGCCATTTTTTGCTCCACTCATATGTTTGATAGCATGTATTCAAATAATTAATAACAAGTTTAATAACTATTATACATTTTACAAAATAGTAATATTTATTTTTGGTATAATTACGATTTTTATATCTGAAATATTGATAAAATATGCAGGCAATAATTTAACAAATGATATAATTATTCTTTCATTCCCATTTTTTTTATTTTTATCAATTTATTTTTTTGTATTAAAAAAAAATTATAGCTAATGAAGATTTATATAAAATATATTGTTAATAACTTTATCAAACTTTTACTTTTAGTAAGCTTTATTTTCTTTATTTTGGTTTTATTACTTAACTTATTCGAAGAATTAAATTTTTTTAAAGATACTAATGAAGGTTTATATTACCCTTTATTACTAAATATTCTTAATGCACCAACAATTTTAATAAATATTTTTCCATTCATTTTTTTAATTTCAGCACAATTTTTAATTATTAATTTAATTGACAAAAATGAACTTATACTATTAAAAAATTTTGGTATAGATAACTTTAAGTTAATTGCTATCATTTCCTTAGTTGCATTTGTTTCAAGTCTAATAATAATTATTTTTTTTTATAACTTTTCTGCAAAATTGAAACACCTTTATTTTGAAATAAAAAATGATTTTGCAACTGATAATAAATATCTTGCAGTCATTACTGAAAATGGAATTTGGATCAAAGATGAAATTGATAACAATACAACAATCATTAATGCAGAATTGATTGAAGAAAATAATTTAAGAAATGTAGTAATTACTCAATTTAATAATAATTTTGAGCCTAAAAAATATATATATGGAGAAATTGTAGATATTAAAAAAAATAGTTGGATAATTAAGAAGGCAATTATAATTGAAAAAAATGTTAGAACAATAGAAGATAATTTTTTATTTGAGTCTAATTTTAATTCTGAAAAAATAAATACTCTTTTTTCAAACTTAACATCATTAACAATATGGGAATTATTCAAACTTAAAGATGAATATAATTCTGTAAGCTATTCTGTAAAAGAAATAGACTTGCATTTGCATAAAATTTATTCTTTCCCAATTTATTTGACAATTTTAACTATTTTTGCATCTGTATTAATGTTAAATGTGCCTTTTAATAAACCAAAATTTTTCTATTTAATTATGGGTATATTTGCTTCGGTATTAATTTTTTACATTAATCACTTTTCATCTTTACTTGGAGAAAACAATAAGCTTCCAATTATACTATCCGTTTGGTTACCGCACGTTATTGTTTCTATCTTAACTGGAATTGGTATGGTTAGAATTAATGAAAAATAAAAAAAAATTAATACTCTCTTATTTGATATTTTTTTTTTTCTATAATATTGCTTTTAGTAATGAAGAAATAAATTACTCAAGTGATAAAATAAAAGTTTTAGATAATGGTAAAATTATATCTGGTAAAGGTGATGTAGAAATTTTAATTGGTAAAAATATTTTTATTAGTGCTGATGCTTTTGAGTATAATAGAAAAACTGGATTTTATAAAATATTTAATAATGTTAAATTTAAAGACAAAATAAATAATATCACAGCTTCAGGATCAGAATTTATTTTATCTGAATTTGATAACAAGATTTTATCAAAAACTAAATCTAGAATTATTTATAACAAAACTTACACTATAAATCTTAATAACTTTGAATATGACATTAATAATCAAAAAATAAGCTCTAATGATTTTGTAAAAATTAAAGATAATATAAATAATTATTTTGAACTTTATGAATTATTATTTGACTTGAAAAAAAATAATTTTATAGGGAAAGAAATAAAATATATTGATAACCAACAAAATAAATTTTTTTTAAATGAAATTGTGATAAATACTGATAATGATCATCTTTATGGCAAAAAAATAAAATTTCTTGATAGTCAGAAAAATAAATATTTTTTAAATGAAGTTGTGGTTAACACTGAGAATAATAATCTTTATGGTAAAGATTTAAATATAGAATTTAACAAATCTTTATTTGGCAATAGTAATAATGACCCAAGATTAAAAGCAAAAAGTGTCAAAATAAAAGATCAGTCCTCTTTTTTAAAAAAAGGAGTATTTACTTCATGTAGCAAAGATAATGATTGCCCTCCATGGAGTATGTATGCCGAAGAAATTGAGCATGATAAAATTTCACAAACAATAAGGTATAAAAATGCTTGGTTGAAGATTTATGATATACCAGCTGTTTATTTTCCAAGATTTTCTCATCCAGATCCTACTGTTAAGAGAAAATCTGGTTTTTTACCTCCATCATTTAGTAGCTCAAAAAACATTGGGTCCTCAGTAACTGTTCCTTATTTTCATGTGTTGTCAGAAAATAAAGACATGACATTTAAACCAAAACTGTTTTTAAATAATGAAATAGTTTTACAAAATGAATATCGACAAGAAAACAAAAATAGTAGTCATATAGCTGACTTTAGTATCTCGTCATCAGATTTTCTTTCTTCAAAAAACTCAACAAAAGGACATTTCTTTTCAAATTCAAAATTTGAATTAAATTATGACTTTTTTAATGAGAGTAATATTGAACTAAATCTAGAAAATGTAACAAATGATGAGTATTTAAAAGTTTATAAAATCGATGGAGATCAGATTGATATTGAAACAAATACTTTACATTCTTATCTATCACTTGATGCTGAACAAAATGATATCGAATTTTATACATCAATAGAAGTTTATGAAGATTTAACAAAAGACAAACAAAGCAGACATGAATTTATTTATCCAAATTATGCTCTTCAAAAAAGAATTTTATCTGAGGGAGGTAATGATTTTATTTTTAAATCTTATGGGAACCAAAGAAAATATAATACCAATATATATGAAGGAATTATAATAAATGATTTAGAGTTTAATACTTTCTCAAAATTTTCAAATAGAGGCTTAGTTACAAATTACAGAATGTTAATTAAAAATACAAATGTTGATGCAAAAAACTCAACTAGATACAAAGATAAATTTGAACAAAGTTTAGCTTCTGTAATACAATATAATATAGAATTACCTTTAAAAAAAGAAAACTTAGAAACTATAAATAATTTTACTCCTAAAGTTGCACTCATGTATAGCCCAAACAAAACAAAAAATATAAGTTCAGAAAAACGAAGGATAGACACATCTAATATCTACTCATTAAACAGAGTAGTAAATAATGAAACTGTTGAAGGAGGAGCCTCTATAACTTATGGTGCAATCTTTAATAAAATAAATAAAAAAACAAATGAAGACACGCTAAATTTTGAAGTGTCATCTCTTTTGAGAATTAAAGAAAATCCTGACCTACCAATATCAAGCACAATTGGAAAAAAAATGTCAGATATTTTTGGCAAAATAGAACTTTATCCTAATAAAAACTTGTCCATGAAATATGATTTTTCATTAGACAATAATTTAGATAAAACCAATTATGACAGTATATCAACAAAACTAACAATTAACAAATTTGTAACATCTTTTGAATATTCTGATGAAAAAAATAATTTTATTGATGAAAGTTTCACATCAAATTCAACATCTTTTTTAATCAACAAGAGTAACAGCATTAGTTTCAACACCAGAAGAAATAATGAAAAAAGTGCAACTGAATTTTATAACTTAATTTACAATTATAAAAATGATTGTTTAACTGCATCAGTTAAATTTAATAAAGAGTTCTACAAAGATTCAGATCTAAAACCAGAAAAAGAAATTTTCTTTACTTTGAGTTTAATACCCTTTGGTGATGTAAATTAATGAAAAAAAAAATTTTTTTTAACTTATTAATTATTTTTCACATTTGGACAAATCAAGTAATTAGTTTAGAAAATAGGATAATCTTGAAAGTAAATAACGAAATAATAACTACTTTTGATGTAAAAAAAGAGGAAAAGTATTTAATTGTTTTAAATAAAAACTTAATAAAAATAGATAAAAATAGATTAAACATTTTGGCAGTAGATTCAATTGTTAAAGAAAAAATCAAAGAAATAGAATTGACTAAATATTACCAAATAGAAAAGGCTTTAAACGAAGAAAATTTAAAAAGAATAATTAAAAATCTCTATCAAACGATAGGATTTAAAAATGAAGATGAATTTAGAGACTATTTAAAAACTCAAGATCTTAAATTTAATTTAGTAAGAAGAAAGTTGGCAATTGAGATGCTGTGGAATAGCCTTATATTTGAAAAATTTAAAAATAATGTAGTCATCGATGAAGTGGAGATGAAAAGAGATTTAGATAAAGAAATTAATAATTATAGTTTTTCAAAAGAAATATTTTTGTCTGAAATATTAATAGCAAATTCTAAAGATTTAAAATTAGATACTGTTTATTCAGAAATTTTAAAAAGTATTAAAAATATCGGTTTTGCTGCAACTGCAAACATTTTTAGCATATCAAATACAGCTAAAATTGGTGGTAAAATAGGATGGGTAAAAGAAACTTCCTTATCAAAACAAATACTAAAAAATATAATTAATTTAGAAAAAGGACAAATCTCAAAACCAATTAAAATTAATGAGAATTTTCTAATACTTGGAATTGATGATACAAAAATTAATAAACAAAAAATTGATAAAATTAAAATTTTATCAAATAGAATTTCGTATATAAAAAATCAACAACTTGAAAGATTTTCTTTAGCTTATTTTGCTAAAGTAAAGCAAAGTATCCAAATAAATGAATTATAAACCCATACTAATTGTGCATGGAGAACCTAATAGTATTTTTTTAGAAATTTTTTTTAAATCACTTAGTTCTAAAAAATTTAAAAATCCTTTAGTGCTCATTTGTTCTCAAAAAATATTAAAATTTCAAATGAAAAAACTGAAATTCAAAATGAAAATTAAAATTATCAAACCATCTTCTCTTAATAAAATAAAATTAAACAATAAAATAATCAATATTATTGATGTTGATTATAATGAGGATTTAACTTTCCAAAAAATCAGCACTAAATCAAATCAATATATAAAAGATTGTTTCGAAACATCATTTAAAATTTTAAAATCAGGAATAACTAATAAGTTAATTAATGGACCAATTTCAAAAGCTTCCTTTTTAAATAAAAAATTTTTAGGCATTACTGAATATTTAGTTAAAAAAACAAAAACTACTCAAAATGCAATGCTAATTTATAATAAAAAATTATCTGTTTGCCCAATCACAACTCATTTACCTTTAAAGTTTGTTACAAAAAATATAAACAAAAAAAAAATAATTGAAAAAATTATTTTAATAGATAGTTTTTATAAAAAGAATCTGGGCTTTAAGCCTAGAATTGCTATATTAGCGTTAAATCCACATTGTGAAACAGTTGATAAATTTAACGAAGATGAAAAAATACTTAAACCATCCATTAAATATTTATCCAGAAAAAAAATTAATGTGAAAGGGCCTTTTTCAGCAGACACAGCTTTTTTAAAAAAAAATAGAAAGAATTTTGATGTAATAGTTGGAATGTACCACGATCAAGTTTTAACACCTATCAAAACTATATTTGAATATGATGCCATTAATATGACTTTGGGCTTACCTTTTATGAGAATCTCACCAGACCATGGACCTAATCAAAAAATGCTTGGTCAAAATAAATCAAATCCTCTGAGTTTAGTTAGAGCAATAGAATTTTTAGAAAAAAATTGATTAAAGCCAAAAAAAGTTTAGGTCAGAATTTTCTTACTGATAGAAATATCTTAGAAAAAATTACTAGTATAGTTCCTATAAAAGACAAACACATTCTTGAAGTTGGACCTGGTACTGGAAATTTAACTTCCTTTATTTTGAAAAAAGCTCCAAGAAAATTAATTGTTGTAGAAAAAGATAATGATCTTGTATTAAATCTTGAAAAAATATTTTTGAATAAATTAACTATCATTAACAGAGATATTTTAGAAATCGATGAAGCTAAATTGTCTAATAATATAATGACAGTATTTGGTAATCTCCCTTACAATATATCCACTGAAATATTAAGTAAATGGATAACTTGTGGTAAAGACATATTTTGGTTTGATCATCTTATTTTAATGTTTCAAAAAGAGGTGGCGGACAGAATTATTGCTCAATTTAATACCTCTGCTTATGGAAGGTTATCAATCTTAGCTAATTGGAGACTTAACATCTATAAAATTTGTGATATTCCACCTGAAAGTTTTTCGCCAAGACCTAAAATACAAAGCTCTTTAATTCACTTTACTCCTAAAAAAGATTTTGCTGAGATTAAAGATCCATTAAATTTAGAAAAAATTACAAGAATATTTTTTAGCCATAGAAGAAAAATGTTAAAAAAACCATTTAACCAAATATTTAATGGAAATACTGATTTACTAAATAAGTTTAATTTAGATTTAAGCTTAAGACCTCAAAATTTAGATTTTGACACTTATTATAAATTAACAATTGAATATGAAAAATTAAGAGGTTAATTTTTCAACATGATTTCGAATATATTCTGAGTCATAATCTTTAGATCCATTAGAAATTTCTGCATTAACTAAATTTGTAATTTTAGAATAACAATTTTCTAATTCATCATTAATCACTACATAATCATAATTTATCCAATGTAAAACATCTCTTCCAAATTGCTTCATTCTTTCTTCAACAATTAATTTATCTTTCATGTCTCTATTAGATAATCTTTCAAACAAAACTTCTTTACTTGGAGGTAAAATAAAAAATGTTATTAGCTTATAATCTAACTTTTTATTTTTAATCTGATCTGCTCCTTGCCAATCAATATCAAATAAAACATTTTTGCCTTTGTTTAATTTATTAATAACAGGTGTTCTGGTTGTTCCATAAAAATTACTAAATACTTTTGCATATTCTAGAAATTCCTGATTATTGATTAATCTTTTAAACTCATTTTCATTAACAAAATAATAGTCTTTATTATTTGTTTCACTGGGTCTAGGTTGACGAGTCGTATGTGAAATAGAGATTTCATAGTTATCCATTTTGGATAACATTTTAACCAATGTGGTTTTACCCGCTCCTGATGGAGAGGATAAAACAATCATTACGCCATCATTTTCTGAGGGCATTTAAAATATTAGTTCGCTTTTCCTTCGATAAACTTTACTGCATCTCCTACAGTTAAAATCTTCTCAGCTTCGCTATCTGAAATTTCAGATCCAAATTCTTCTTCAAAAGCCATCACTAGTTCAACTGTATCTAAGCTATCAGCTCCTAAATCATCTATAAAACTAGACTCTTCAGTTACTTTTGCTTCATCGATACCTAAGTGATCAGCCACAATTTTTTTTACTTTGCTTGAAACGTCTTCTGACATATTGATCCTTTTTTGTTATAAATTCTTATTAGTTTAAAAAGTTATTTTGTCAAGCCATATACATGCCCCCATTAACATGTAATGTTTCCCCATTAATATAATTGGACTGTTTTGAGCTTAAAAATAATACAGCATTGGCAATGTCATCAGGCTCTCCAAGACGAGCTGACGGTATTTTTGACACTATAATCTCTTTAAACTTCTCATCAATTTTTTCTGTCATTGTTGTTTTAATAAATCCTGGTGAAATACAATTTATATTTATGTTTTTCTTAGCATATTCTATTGCTAGACTTTTTGACATGGCAACAATCCCAGCTTTTGATGCTGTATAATTAGCTTGACCTAAATTTCCAGTGTGGCCAACAACTGATGTAATATTAACAATTTTTCCAGATTTATTTTTAAGCATTTTTTTAATAGCAAATTTACTAATCAAGAAAGTTGAAGTTAAATTAACATTTATAACTTTTTGCCATTCATCTAAGCTCATTCTAATTGCAAGATTATCTTGTGTAATACCTGCATTATTTACCAAACCATCTAAACTTCCACCTAACTCATTTGTAGCATTTTCAATGAATTCTTCGATTTTATTACTTTGAGAAATATCAAATTTTAATATTTTTAAACCTTCAAAATTTTTTTTAAGCTCTTCTAATTTTTCAATTCTAGTTCCTGAAGCTAAAATATTTGCTCCTGCTTCACTTAATTTTTTTATTATTGCATTACCTATTCCACCTGATGCACCAGTAACAATGATGTTTTTTTTTTCTAAATTACTCATATTTTTAAACCTTCAATATCTCCTTGATTATTAATATTATCTATTTTTACCTCTTTGTTAATTCTTTTGACCAGTCCTGATAAAACTTTACCTGGGCCTATTTCAATAAAGTGATTTACGTTACTATTAATCATATTAATCACACTCTCTCTCCATCTAACTCTATTTTCAATTTGTTTTACCAACAATTCCTTTAGCTCAGTAGTATTTGATATTTCATTAGCTGTAACATTTGAGATTAATTTGTTTACACCTTCATTAAAGTTTAACTTATTTAATTCATCATTCATTATATTTGTTGCTTTATTCATTAAATTACAGTGAAAAGGTGCACTTACTGGTAGCTTTATATTTTTAATTGAATTTTCTTTTAAAATTAAAATTAATTTATCTAAATCATCTGTTTTACCACTTAATACGATCTGACCTTCAGAATTATCATTTGCAATTTGAACACTTAAATTCTGCTCATTATCTTTTAAAATTTTTTCAATTATTTCAACTTTCGAACCTAATACTGCAACCATGCCACCCTGTCCTTTGGGAACTGAGTTTTGCATTGCGTCTCCTCTTATTCTTAAAATTTTTATAGTTTCTGAAAAATTTAAATAACCTGCGCAAGATAAAGCAGAGTATTCACCCAAAGAATGTCCAGCAAAATATTTCGCTTTACTCAAATCGATATTAAATTCCTTTCTAATTACACTATAAATTGAATAGCTGATTAAAAATATTGCTGGTTGAGTATTTGCCGTTAAGTCTAACTCTTCTTTCGGACCTTCTAATATAAGCTTAGACATTGAAAAATTCAGTGTATCGTCAGCTTCTTTAAATATATTTTTAACAAGATCAAACTTGTCATAGAATTCCTTTCCCATTCCAACCATTTGTGAACCTTGACCTGGAAAAATTACTGAAAACATATAAAAAAAACTATTAATTTTGCCTTTTTAACTATTGTAATTGAACATTTATAATAGTATATCCTCACTTTTTATTAAAGAACTTAAATGAATTTATACGAACACACTATTATAGCTAGACAAGACACTTCACCAAGTGAAATAAAGCAATTAACTGAAAAATATTCTAAAATTGTTGAAAAAAATGAAGGTGAAATTGTTAAAACTGAGAACTGGGGTTTGTTAAACTTATCATATCTAATTAAAAAAAATAAAAAAGGTAGTTACATTCACTTTAAAATTAAAGGTAAAGGCAATGTAATCGATGAACTAGAAAAAAATGAGGCTATAGATAAAAAATTATTAAGATACTTAACTGTTAGAGTTAAAAAATTTGATCTTGAAGCTAACTATTTTGCTAAAAGAGACGATGATGAAAAAAAAGAAAGTTATAAAAACTAATTATGCCTAAAAGACAAAGTGGTAATAAAAAAGGTAAACAAAGCAATTTTGCAAAATTAAGTATTTTCCAACCTAATAAATATAAATTTAAAAAAACTTGTCCATTATCAGGAAAAGGTGCTCCTGCAGTTGACTATAAAAATGTAAGGCTTTTAAAAAAATATATGTCTGAAAATGGAAAAATTTTACCTTCAAGAATTACAAATGTTTCACAAAAGAAGCAAAGAGAATTGTCTCTTTCAATCAAAAGAGCTAGAAATTTAGCATTAATATAAAATGAAAGTTATTTTACTAGAGAACGTAAAAAGAATTGGCTCTATCGGCGAAGTGATTGAGGTTAAAAGAGGATACGCAAGAAATTTTCTTATTGCTAACAAGAAAGCTTTATACGCTTCAAAAGAAAATATTTCAGAAGTTGAAAAAATAAAAGCAGATTTATCAAAAAAAGATAATGAAAAGAAAAAAGAAGCAACCCAAATTTCAGAACAAATTAACGGTAAAGAGTATGGGGTTAAAAAACTAAGTACTGAAAATAATGAATTATATGGTTCAGTTAAACCAACAGAAATTGCAAAATTAATTCAAGAAGAAAATAAAATTGATATCAAACCTTCAATGATACAACCAGTTGAAGAAATTAAATCTTTAGGAAAATTTAAAGTAAAAGTTTCTTTACACTCTGAAGTTGATGCTGAAATTACAGTTAATGTTACTTCAGCAGACACAATCTAGTAATTATACATTCTTTTCCCCAACCTTTAATAGTAATTTAATCTAAAAAATAATTCTGTAAATTAAATTTATGGAAAACAATTTAAGCATCGTTAAAGATCAATTTAAAGAGTTGCCAAATAACATTGAAGCAGAACAAGCTGTTATTGGCTCCATACTAGTTAGCAATGATATATTTGATGAAATTAGCACAATAATTTCAAGCATTAATTTTTATGATCCAATGCATCAAAAAATTTATGAGGCAATTGAAAGCTTGGTTTATAAAGGAATGCTCGCAAATCCTATTACACTTAAAAATTATTTTGAAGATGAGAAAGATGATTTAAATGTTCCTGAATATTTAGTTAAAATCACAAAATTTTCTACAACAGTTAGACAGTCCATAGAATATTCTAAAATAATTTATGATATGTTTGTGAGACGTGAACTAATTAAAATTTCAGAACAAACTATTGATAGTGCAAAATTAAATGAACTTGATACCAATGGTCAAACCATTATTGAAAACTCTGAGAGATTACTTTTTGATTTAGCTGAGAAAGGTTCGTTTAATTCTTCACTAGTTAAATTTGATGAAGCGATGAAACAAACCATTGAAATGGCATCAGCTGCTTATAAAAATGAAGAAGGTATTGTAGGTGTTCCGACAGGACTAAGGGATTTGGATGATAAACTTGGTGGCCTTCATCAGTCAGATTTAATTATTATTGCTGGGCGTCCTTCAATGGGTAAAACATCTCTTGCAACAAATATTGCTTTTAATGCTGCACAAAAATTACAAGAAAGTGGAAAAAAATCATCAATTGCTTTCTTTTCTTTAGAGATGTCTTCCGAGCAATTATCTACTAGAATTATTTCTGAACAAGCAAGAATTAGCTCAAATGATATAAGAAGAG
>Ga0255759_10002934_pt1 | contig 15069 bp, 19 predicted proteins | sample 101ome_20_FD_179959 | JGI IMG/M metagenome (GOLD analysis project Ga0255759, IMG submission 179959) | Coastal salt marsh microbial communities from the Groves Creek Marsh, Skidaway Island, Georgia - 101404AT metaG (version 2) | ecosystem: Environmental > Aquatic > Marine > Intertidal zone >...
AATTTTGGAACTCCACCTTAACTTTCTCCAAATAGTAATTATAACAATCCGTTCAGCAAATTGGGATGTTTCTTTGTTATGGCGTTATACTCTTTATTTACTGAAGTGTTGTCAATACTCAATGGGTTTCTTTTAGATTTGACTTTATAATCAAAAACTACCGTTCCTGGATTCTTTGAAAAAAAAAGTACACGGTCACCTAATAGAATTGCTTCTTTTAAAACATGAGTAATTAAAATTATTGTAGTTGGGTTTTTTTGCCAATAATTTACTAAAACTTCGTAGAGGTTTTCAGCCGTAGGTTGGTCTAATGATACGAATGGTTCGTCCATTAATAACACCTTTGGATTATTTATAAATGCTCTTGCCAGAGAAACTCTTCTTCTCATTCCACCAGAAATTGATTTCGGGTAGTAATTAATAAAATCTTTAAGTCCAAAACTCTCAAGAATTTCATCTATTTTGTCATCATTAATTGAATTTTTATCACACACTAATGCTACATTTTCTCTAACGGTTAACCAAGGTAGTAGCCTTGATGTTTGAAAAACATAACCAAAGTTTTGATCAAAGTTTTGTTTACTATTATTTAGTTGAAGTATTTGATTTTCAGTTTTAATTAATCCTCCAATCATATTCATTAAAGTTGTTTTTCCACAACCTGACGGTCCAACTATACACACAAACTCCATAGAGTTAATTTTTATATTAATATCTTTTAAGACTTTTATTCGAGAGTTGTTGTGCTTGTTTATAAAAGATTTTTCTTCTATTTTAATTGCAAAATTCATTTTATTTCCAAATTGATATTTTTCTTTCAAAAGGTCTAATTAATATAAATTCCACAAAAATAATTAAGATAACAAATGCTAGTGTATAAGCTAGAATTCCTGAAATGTCAAAGAATTGAAAAAAACCATAAAGTTTAAATCCTACGCCATTACTTCTTCCTAACAATTCTACTACTAAAACAATTTTCCATATTAGTGATAAACCAGATCTGGCTGATGATAGTAAAAAAGGATATAATTGTGGAAGTATAACTTTAAAAAACATTTTACTCTTACTGATTTTGTAAAATTTAGCTACATCTAAATAGTCCTGCTCAATAGCTCTTGAGCCTTCTCGCATTATAACTGCGACCATTGGTATTTTATTAAGTGAAACTGCTAATATTGCTGCTAACTCGTTTAAACCAAACCATACATAACATAAGATTATTATAACTAAAGCCGGCACATTTAATCCTAAAACCAACCAATCATCTAACACGACATTAGCTTTCTCATTTCTTCCCATATAAAGTCCAAAAAAGGTTCCGATAAACATGGCAATAATAAAAGATATTGTTACTCTTTTGAGTGTGATTAAAGTATGAAAAAAAAGCTCTGAACTCTGGGCTTCTTCAACTATTTTTTTTGAAACCTCTGATGGCCCCGGCAACAGATCGATATCTACAAAAATACTTGCAATATGCCATATTAAAAAGAACGCGATTATAGAGGCAATTCTTAAAATTGCATTTGTCTTTAAAAAGTCCATTAATTAATTTCTCCAAAAAGTCCCCGGTGATAACTCAGTTGCTTTTCCAACCAAATCTTTTCCACCGATTTTTGATAGAATGGAGTAAAGTTTTTTTGAACCTTCTAATTGAGTTTTGGAAAATTTTCTTCTAGGTATCCCTTCCCTGTAAATGTCTCTAAGATTAACAAATAATTTGTCATTTTTTGCATTCATAAATGGACGAACATCTTTCCAAATATCATCTGATTCAAGCATTAGTTTTTTGGCTTCATCTGAAGATTTGAGAAAGTTTTTTAAAACATCAGTTGATTTTTCTCCCCATTTTTCTTTAAAAACCCATCCTATAACCGGCATCCCATCAGGAATTCCAAGTTCTTTTAGTATATCTTTTATATCAATGATCTTCTTGAAGTTATCATCAGTTAAAAGTTTTGCTTGATAAGGCCAGTAGGTAAGAATTGCGTCAAAGTTTTTTTGCTTAATTTTTTTATTAAGAAGAGGAGGAGCCCCAAAAATAGGTTTACTTAATTTGATAAGATCTTCACCATATTTTTTTTTATAAAAAGCTCTGAATATTAGCCAGCCTTTATCAACCTGACCTCCTGCTATTCCAATTTTTTTATTTTTTAAATCAACATCATTAACTATATTAGAGTCTTTTGGTGCTATTAAGCCACCTGCAGCCATTGAATGAGGTACAAAACTAAAAAATCTTCCTTCACTTCTTTGCCTTGATACCCAAAACCAATCAGTGACAATTAGGTCAACTGCACCACCTTGCAGAGCAACAGCTGCTGCGTTTTTACTAGCTAGCTCAATAATCTCTAATTTAAAGTTGTGTTTTTTATCTAACTCTAATTCTTTTATTAACTTCAATTCCCAATTAACACTTCCGTATTGAAGAGAACCAACTTTTATAGTTTGGGCCTCTAATTTAAAAAATACCAGTAAGCTGAATAAAAGATAAAAAACAGTTTTCATTACATTAACAATTAATAATTATTCTAAATTACAATATATTTGTTATCAATAGTTATTCATAATATATATACTTTAATAAAAGATATTAATCCATGATAAAAAAACAAGTAAAGTTAGATTTAATTGGTTTGAAATGTCCAATACCAGTTTTAAAAATAGCAAAAAAAATTAGAGAAATTAAGGTCGGAAATGTTCTTAAAGTTGATGTTGATGACCCTAAAGCAGATTATGACATTGAAGAATTAGCTAAAAACATTAACATCAAAATACTTAATAAAGAAAAGCAAAATAGAATAATAACATTTTTTATAGAAAAGATTAAACAATGAAAAATTTGAAAGTTTCAGATATTGAAAAAATGAGTTTTGAAGAAGCATTTGATGAATTGAACAAAATAATAGATTTTATTGAGAATACTGATGTAAGCCTAGATGACTCAATAAGTGTTTATGAAATGGGTATGCAATTAAAGAAACATTGTGAAAAAAAATTAAAAGATGCAGAAATTAAAATTAAAAAAGTTGTTGATAATAAAATAGAACAAATTCAATGAAAGAGAAAAGTCAAATTGAAAATTTAATTTCCGATTTTTCAAAGAAGTTTGATAAAAAACTAATTAATTTAATTCCTAAAAAAATTAGTTCAAAACATCTTTACAATGCAATGAAATATATCATTGACGTTGGTGGAAAAAGACTTAGGCCAATATTTTTAACAGAAATATCAAATCTTTTAGGAGTTAAAAGAGAAAATTCTTTTAGAGCAGCAGCAAGTGTTGAATTAATACATTGTTATTCATTAGTTCACGATGATCTTCCTTCAATGGATAATGACGATTTGAGAAGAGGGCATCCAACATGTCATAAAAAATTTGATGAAGCAACAGCAATTCTTGTTGGTGATGCTTTCCAATCATTAGCGTTTGAAATTCTAGCTAATAATAAAACTCACAAAGATTTTAAAAAAAGAATTAAGTTAATAAGCGAATTATCAAGATCATCTGGTTGTCAGGGTATGGTAGGAGGTCAGATGTTAGACTTAGAGGCAGAAAAAAAAAAGCTAAACTTAAAAGAGATTTATAATTTACAAAGACTTAAAACTGGAGAACTTTTTAGGTTCTCATGTATTTCTCCATGCATACTAGCTGGTAAAACAAAAAAAATAAAAATTTTTGAAGAATTTTCCTCTAATTTAGGACTTGCATTTCAAATCAAAGATGATCTTTTAGATATTGAAGGAAATGAAAAAGAGATTGGAAAAAAAACTCAAAAGGATTTAGTTAAAGGTAAGGAAACCTTGATATCTTTGTTGGGAAAAGAAAAGGCAAAAAAAAAATCAGAAGAGTTAATAAAAAAATCTTTAAAAATTCTTGAGAAATTTGGTAGTAAAGCAAAAAATCTTATAGACTTGACTAATTTTATCATATCTAGAAAAAAATAAATTCCAATGTTGGAAAACATAGTTTTTACTAATAAGTTTAAAAATAAACGGCTTGATGTTCTTCTTGTTGATATGAAGTTAGTTTCTTCTAGACAAAAAGCAGTTTCTTTAATTATGCGGGGTAATGTTTTTGTTGAAGAGGAAAGAGCTGATAAACCAGGAAAAATTATTAAATTAAACCAAACAATTTCTTTAAAAAAAAATGAAAAAGAATGGGTTTCAAGGGGTGGGTACAAATTAGATGCTGTTATAAAAAAATTTAATGTGAAAATTAAAAATAAAATTTGTATGGATATTGGTTGTTCCTCAGGAGGATTTTCTGATGTCTTAATTAAAGAAAAAGCAAAAAAAATTTACGCAATTGATGTTGGATATGGACAATTTGACTGGAGCTTGAGAAAAAAAAAAGAAATTATTTTATTTGAAAAAACTAATGCCAGATATTTGAATAAAAAAATGATTCCCGAAATAATTGATCTAATTGTTTGCGATGTAAGTTTTATTTCTGCTAAAAAAGTTTTAGAGCCAAATATAAAACTTCTTGGTAAAATCTTTGAAATTATTGTTTTATTAAAACCACAATTTGAAGTTGGTAAAGAGTCTGTTGGAAAAGGAGGAATTGTTAAAGACCCAAAAATACATGAAAATTTGTGTAAAAATTTTAGTTTGTGGGTTGAGCAATATTTCAAACCAAACTTTTGTGAAATTATTGAAAGCCCCATAAGAGGTCAAAAAGGTAACAAAGAATATTTATATTACTTTGGTGTGTTATAACTAACTATTTTTTTTTTGAATAAGTTTTAAATCAGCTAAAACTAATGCAACCATTGCTTCACCTATTGGAACTGCTCTAATTCCAACACAAGGATCATGCCTACCTTTAGTTCTGATTTTTGTGTTTTTACCAAGGATGTCTATAGTGTTCTTCTCAATCAAAATAGAGCTAGTTGGCTTTACCACAAATCTAATAATTAAATCTTGACCTGATGTAATTCCTCCGAGTGTCCCTCCAGCATTATTTGACTTAAAAAGAGTTTTTTTTCCTTTAGATAAAATTTGATCAGAATTTTCTTCTCCTCTTAATTCAGCGCTTTTAAACCCTGAACCAATTTCAATACCTTTTACAGCCGGTATACTCATAATTCCATATGCTAATAATGCATCAACTTTGTCAAAGACAGGTTCACCTAAACCAATATCTACGCCGGATACATTTATCTCAATAACTGCCCCTACTGATGAACCTTGTTTTCTAATTGAATTAATGTATTTTTCCCATTTTTTTACTGTTAGCTTATCAGGACAAAAGAAATCATTTTTTTCTATTTGTTTCCAATCCCAATTATTTCTATTTATTTTTTTATTACCAATTTGTATTAACGCGCCCCTAATTTTCACTTTATTTCCTAAAACTTTTCTTGCCACTGCACTAGCGGCAACTCTTGCAGCAGTTTCTCTGGCGGATGCTCTTCCTCCTCCTCTATAATCTCTAACTCCATACTTTTTGTGATAGGTAAAATCTGCATGACCAGGACGAAATTTATCTTTTATATCAGAGTAATCTTTTGACTTTACGTCCTTATTTTTAATTAAAAGTGAAATTGGTGTACCCGTTGTTTTTCCATTGAAAACACCTGAGAGGATTTCCACTTTGTCGTCTTCTTTTCGTTGTGTGGTAAATTTTGATTGGCCTGGTTTTCTTTTATCTAAAAATGTTTGAATATAACTCTCATCTAATCTTATATCAGCAGGAACCCCATCAATTATGCAACCGAGTCCAAATCCATGACTTTCTCCCCAGGTAGTGATTTTAAATATTTTACCAAAAGTATTTCCTGTCATTTTATTCTACTGTTATATCGGGTGCATCAACTGCTTTCATACCAACTACATGATAACCACAATCTACATGTACGACTTCCCCAGTAACACCAGAAGATAAATCAGAAAGTAAATAAATTGAATTTTTACCTACCTCCTCAATATTAGTACTTCTTCTAAGTGGAGAATTATACTCATTCCATTTTAATATGTATCTAAAGTCAGAAATACCAGATGCAGCTAATGTTTTTATTGGACCAGCTGAAATTGCATTTACTCTTATATTTTTTTTCCCCAAATCTTCAGCGATGTATTTAACACTAGTTTCTAGCGCTGACTTCGCAACTCCCATTACGTTATAGTGAGGCATTACTCTTTCTGCTCCTAAATAAGATAAGGTCAATATCTGACCACCATTATTCATCATTTTAGAAACTCTTTGACATAAAGCTGTAAAAGAATAACAAGAAACATTTAAAGTATTTAAAAAATTTTCTCTACTTGTATCAACGTAACAACCTTTTAATTCATTTTTGTCAGAAAATGCAACTGAGTGAACTAAAAAATCACATGTATTCCAATTTTCTTTTATTTTTAAAAAAAAGTTATCAATACTGTTGTCATCTTGGACGTCACATTCAAAAATTAAATTTGAATTACATTTTTCAGCTAACGGTTCAAGTCTTTTTTTAATGGATTCATTCACATATGAAAAGGCTAGTTGTGCCCCGCATTCTTTAAGTTTCTCAGCTATTCCCCAAGCAATAGATTTTTCATTGGCAATACCTAAAATAATACCCTTCTTGTCTTTTAAATTTATCATTGAATTCATTTTCTATAATCCTAAATTAATTGTAATCAATAACTATTGTTTTTATAATACATTTCATTCTAAAAAGAAATAATGAATCCATTAAGAAAGTTTAAAAATTGGTACGAGATTGCAAAAAATGATTATCCTTTCGATCATACTGCCTTTAATTTATCAACCAGCTATAAAAATAAACCATACTCAAGAATGGTGTTATTAAAAAAAATTCTTCCAGACGGTTTTGTTTTTTTTACTAACCTTTTAAGTAATAAGGGAAAACACTTTAGATCAAACAGTTTTCTTTCAATGTGCTTTTATTGGGAAAATTTAAAAAAGCAAGTAAGAATTGTCGGTAAAGGGCAAGTGTGCGATGAAAGTGAATCCGATAAATACTTTTCAACCCGTGTTCGTGGAAGTCAAATTGGTGCATGGGCATCAAAACAATCATCTCAAATTAAAAGTCGATCACATCTCTTAAGCAAATATAATGATTATTCAAAAAAATTTGAGAATAAAGAGGTTCCAAGACCTAATTATTGGGTAGGAATAAAAATTATCCCGACAGAGTATGAGTTTTGGGAAGGAGGAGAGTTTAGAATGCACAAAAGAGAAGTATACTCTCTAAGAAATAAAATTTGGAAAAAAAAAATTCTTTCTCCATAAAATTAAGCAGCTTTAAATAATTTAAGTTCGTGAAAGATATTTTTTAAGGCATTGGCTAGGTCTTTAACCATCTTTTCCGTGTGATTTGGAGATGCAGTTATTCTTAACCTTTCAGTTCCTCTAGGGACAGTAGGATAATTAATTGGTTGAACGTAAATTTTATAGTCATCTAGCAATATATTACTAGCTTTTTTACAAAGCTTAGGGTCACCGATAATAACAGGAACAATGTGACTTCCATAATCAAGAAAAGGAATTTCATTTTTTCTTAAAGATGACTTTAGTTTATCAACAATGTAAAACATTTTTTTTCTTTCTTTATCTGAAAACTTCAAGTGCCTGATAGAAGCGTAAGCACCTGCAGCTATACAGGGTGGTAGTGAAGTTGTGAATATAAAACCAGAAGCAAAGCTTCTAATAAAATCAATAAGATCTCTATTACCTGTAATATATCCTCCGATAACTCCAAAAGCTTTTGCTAAGGTTCCTTGAACTATATCTATTCTATCCATAACTCCTTTTTCCTCAGCAACTCCAGCTCCTCTTTTTCCATATATACCAACTGCATGAACTTCATCTAAAAAAGTAAGGGCATTGTATTTGTCGGCTAAATCACAAATTTCTTTTATATGGGAAAAATTACCATCCATTGAATACACTGATTCAAAAACTATAACTTTAGATTTGGATTTATTTAACTGTAGTTTTTTTTCCAAATCAGTAAGGTTGTTATGCTCAAAAATTACTTTTTTAGAACCAGAATTTTTCATTCCCTGAATCATCGAGGCATGATTTTTTTCGTCTGAGAAAAAAACACAATCTGGTAATTTTTTTCCTAGTGTAGATAGTGTTGCTTGATTAGCAAGATATCCTGAATTAAAAAGAAGTGCTGATTCTTTTTGATGTAAATAACAAAGTTCTCTCTCCAGAAGAACATGATAATGATTTGTTCCGGATATATTTCTAGTCCCTCCAGAACCTGCACCAACTTTTTTTACTGCTTCGATCATATTTTTGATTACTACTTCTTTTTGACTCATACCTAAGTAATCATTACTACACCATACAGTTACCTCTGAAACACTATTTTCTTTGTAGTTAAGTGCCTGAGGAAAATTTCCTGCAATTTTTTCTAAATCAGCAAAAATTCTGTAGTTACCATCTTTTTTTAATTTTTCTAAAGATTCTTTGAAGATTTTTTTATAACAAGTCATTTTTTTACAAACGTTAATGAGACTGAATTAATACAATATCTTTTTTTAGTTGGTAGAGGTCCATCATCAAATACATGTCCAAGATGAGCTTTACATTTCTTACAACTAACTTCTACTCGTTTCATTCCAAAAGTATTATCTTCTGTATACCTAATTACATTAGTATTAATTGCTTTAAAAAAACTTGGCCATCCAGACTTTGATATAAATTTGTGTTCAGAACTGAATAACTTCTCTTCACAACAAATACAATGATATATTCCATCCTCAAAAAAATCGTTATACTTTCCACTGAACGCTGTTTCTGTGCAAGCTTTTTGCGTTACCTCAAATGCAAGTTTACTTAATTTATTCTTAAGGTTTAAATTTTCGCTCATAGTACAAAATATAATATAGTATTATAAGTAAAGAAAAAAATGGTTTTTAGATGATTGTAATTTTTGGATCCGGAATTGTAGGGCTTTTTATTGCTAAAAAACTTTTAGAAAACCAAAAAAAGGTTTTAATTTTTGATACTTTAGATGTTATGGCAAACGCCACATCTGCATCAGTTGGAATGCTAGCACCATTAATTGAATCAAAACCTTACGAAAATGAATTACTTAATTTGATGTTGGAATCAAAAAAATTATGGGACAAGGAATTTAAAGAAAATAGAGTTTCAAATTTAGTTGGTTTGAAAAAAAATTTTTCGCTTATAATCGCACGTGATAAAGACGAATTAGAAGAAATTAGGTTTAAAAAAGAGTTTATAAAAAAATTAGGTTATGAAACACAAATTCTAAATAAAACAGAAACTTTAAAAATTGAGCCAAATTTGAACTCAAACATTGAAGGTTCTTTAGTTTTAAATCAACATAACCAAGTTGAACCTGAATTATTGAAAAATTTTTTGATAAAAAAAATTCTAAGTATGGGTGGAACCATAAAAAATAAAAAAAGTTTAAAAAAATTTAATTATCTTGGTAATAAATTAAAAATTGGTGATTTAAAACTTACGGCTGATAAGTTGATTGTTTGTTGTGGAGCGTGGAGTAATAAATTACTAGCAAACTCTGAAAATATTTCTTTTCCTATGAGACCTGTGAAAGGTGTTTCTATGATCTTTGAAACAGAAAAAGAACTGTTCAAGAATAATATTTGGTTTAAAAATATATATATAGCACCAAGAAAAGATAAAAAAATTGCTGTTGGTGCTACAGAAGATGATAAAGGTTTTGAAGAAGAAGTTACTTTGGATGAGATCTTTTTTTTAAGTAAGCATTTGTGGGATTCTTTACCTGAGTTAGAAAGGTTGAAGTATAAAGAGGTTCGTGCTGGCCTTCGTTCAACGGTTATTGATGGTAACCCAATAATTGGAAAGTTAGAGAAAAACAAAAATATAATTTGTTCGTTTGGTCATCATCGACATGGCGTTTTATTAGGTCCTCTTACAGCTCAGATTGTTTTAGATTATGTTTTAGAGAAAAAAATTCCAAATAAGTACTGTTTTTTTTCTCCCAAAAGATTTAATCTATGACAAGATATTTTTTATGTTCAAAAAAAATTGTATAGTAAATGGAAAAGAATTTCCCATTGATAAAATGGAATTTCATTTAGAAGAATTGGTCAAAAAATTTATAAAAGATAAAAAAACTAAAGTTGCAGTTGCTGTAAACAACAAAATTGTTGTTAAATCTGAATGGAGAAAGAAAAGAATTTTTAATGGAGATATCATTGAGATAGTCCAACCATTTTTTGGAGGATAATTTGAAAAACTTAGATAAGTTAAAAATTGATGGAAAGTTTTTTAATTCACGTTTAATTTTAGGTACAGCCTCATTTCCAAATATTGATGTTCTAAATAAATCAATTGAAAAATCTGAATGTGAAATTGTTACAACATCTGTTAGAAGACTTAATCTCAATCAAAAAGATTTTTTTTTGGATCAAATTACAAAAAAATATACTTTTCTTCCAAATACCGCTGGATGTTTCACGAAAAAAGAAGCAGTTTTAACTGCGGAACTTGCCAGAGAATCAATGAATACTGATTGGATAAAGCTTGAATTGATAGGTGATGATGAAATGTTATTACCAGATCCAATTGAACTATATTCAACTTGCGAACACTAATAAAAAAAAAGTTTAAAATTTTTTGCTACTGTTCAGATGATCCTGTTTTATGCAAAAGACTTGAGGATTTGGGTTGTGAAGTAGTAATGCCATTAGTTTCACCAATTGGCTCTGGTCTTGGAATAAGAAATGAACATAATCTTGAGATTATAAGATCAATGTGCAAGGGACTAATTTTTGTGGATGCAGGAATAGGTAGACCCAGTGATGCTTGTAGAATTATGGAATTGGGTTTTGATGGAGTATTATTAAATTCTGCAGTTGCTAGATCGCACGATCCAATAAATATGGCTGAGGCAATGAATTTAGCAGTAAAAAGTGGAAGACAAAGTTTTTTATCAGGAGCAATTAAAAAAACAAAAACAGCTGTAGCAACAACAACTTTCAAGGGTAAAATCTCAAACTTTTAATCTGGATGGATAAGACTAAGTTAAAGAAAATATATTTTTTTTAAAAAGATAAATTTAAAGAAACTTTTTGTAACTCTTTTTCATAATTTTTCCATCTGTTGATTGATTCCTTAAATAATGGTTTTCTTACCTGAGAAAAACTTGCGGTATTAACAACTCTTTTTGTTTTATGAAATTCATAGCACTTTTCTTCAATATCTAGTCTTAAGAACTTAAAAAGCTCATTTACCTCTTCAGTAAAATTATCAACCAAACTTTCATATTTCAATCTATAGAAGTTAATTTGTTCTTTTTCCCAAAATGAAATAACTTTATCATAAAAAGAATTAAAAAAAATTAAATCATCCAAATCATATGAAAAATCTACACCTGATGGAAAAAAATTTCTATATATTGAATTTAAATTATCCATTCTATTTTTTTCACATAATATAATTTTTGATTCTGGAAAAATAATTGAAATTATTCCAATAAATAAAAAATTTAGCGGTGCTTTGTCAGTAAAAAAAGATGATTCATCAGAAATATTATCAATCATTGATAATTTTATTAATTTTTGGGTTTTGCATTTAAATACCTTGTTTTAGGTTTTTAACGCCAACTGATTTAAGAAACTCCTCTATATTTATCTTATCTTTTTTTGAGATCTTTTTTAAATATGAGTATTCCTGGAGAACATCTTGCCATGTAGCTAGATGTATAACTTTTATTTTTTTTTTTTTAACTTCAATATAATCTATGTTGATACCATAGTTAAAAACAACAAATATAGCTTTTATGTTAGCTTTAACATCTAAAATTGATTCGATAAATTTTATTTTACTCCCACCATCTGTCATCAAATCTTCAACTAACAAAACATTTTCAAAGGGTTTAATGATGCCCTCTATTTGAGAATTTTTTCCAAATTTTTTTTTTTCTTTTCTTATATACGAAAGTGGTAAGTTCATTTTTTGTGAAATAAACGAGGCAAAAGGTATCCCTGCTGATTCACCTCCAGCAATATTTTGTAGATTTTTACAAATACTTTCATTATTTATTCTTTGAACTGCAAAGTTGATTATACTTTTTCTTTGTACTGGGAATGATATTAATCTTCTACAGTCACAATAAATTGGACTTTTTTTTCCTGATGTAAGTACAAATTTTTTCTTAAGACTTATATCTACACATTTTGTTTCGATTAAAATTTTTGCAGTCTCTGATGAAATTTTTTTGTTAAACATTATTTGAGTATTAAATTATAAATATACAAAAATCTATATAATTTATTTTAAATAGTATTTTATATTCCATTTTGATTGAGCTATTTTGTCTTTAAATGATAGATCAAGAAATAATTAAATTTTTAGTCAATTGGATTAATGAAAATACTATTTATAGAGAGTCTTTATTAAATTTGGAAATAATTGATTTATCATTAAAAGAACTTCAATTTAAGGCATGTAAAGGTAAATGTCCCATTTTGGCTTTTTTTTCTCCACCAAATACAATTTATATTGCAAAGCTTGACTTTAATGATTTGTGTAATCAATCAATTTTATTACATGAGATTATTCATGTATTTCAACATCAAAATTATAATGAAATGCAAAATGTGTTTAAAGAAAAAGAGGCCTATGAGATTCAAAATAAATTTTTGGTTGATGAATCATTAAAGAGTGAAAATTTTCAACAACTCAGTATAAAAAAATGTAGATCAATACAAGCAAATGATTTAAACTAACTTTTATGACTGATTATAAAACAGATTTAGAAATAGCTAGAGAAGCAAAAAAAGAAAAGATTGTGGATTTAGCAAAAGATAAATTATCTATGGATCAAGACAATCTTATTCCATATGGACATTTTAAGGCAAAGATTAATGAGAAGGGTTTAGAAGAACTAGATAAAAAAAAAGATGGTAAATTAATTCTTGTTACTGCCATGACCCCTACAACAGCTGGTGAAGGAAAAACAACAACTTCAGTTGGCCTAACAGATGGATTAAATTTTATAGGAAAGAATGCAATGGTTGCATTAAGGGAACCTAGTCTTGGTCCTTGTTTTGGAATGAAGGGAGGAGCAGCAGGAGGAGGGTATGCGCAAGTTGTTCCTATGGAAGATATAAATCTTCATTTTACTGGTGATTTTCATGCTATCACATCGGCTCATATGTTATTGTCAGCTATGATTGACAATCATATATATTGGAATTTAGACCCCAAGATAGACCCTCGTAGAGTTACATGGAGAAGAGTAGTCGATATGAATGATAGAGCACTTAGATCAATTGTTAATTCACTGGGAGGAATTCCAAATGGTCATTCACGAGAAGATGGTTTTGATATAACTGTAGCTTCAGAGGTTATGGCAATACTTTGTTTGTCAAAAAATTTTGAAGATTTGAGAGATAGACTTGGAAAAATTATAATTGGTTATTCAAGAGATCTTGAACCAATATTTTGCAGAGACATCAGGGCTGATGGAGCCATGTCAGTTTTATTAAAAGATGCATTAAAACCTAATTTAGTTCAAACTTTAGAAAATAACCCTGCATTTATTCATGGTGGACCTTTTGCTAACATTGCTCATGGTTGCAATACAGTAATCGCTACTAAGACTGCTTTAAAGCTAGCAGATTATGTTGTGACTGAAGCAGGTTTTGGAGCAGATTTAGGGGCAGAAAAATTTTTAAATATAAAATGCAGAAAAGCTGGTATTACCCCAGAATGTGCAGTTGTAGTTGCAACTGTTAGAGCATTGAAATTACATGGTGATGCTGATCCAAAAAAATTAGGTGAAGAAAACCTTAGTGCTCTTGAATCCGGTTTGCCAAATCTATTAAGACATCTTGAGAATTTATCAAAATTTGGCTTATCTACAGTTGTTGCTATCAATAGATTTCCAACTGACACTGAAAGTGAAATTTCAAAAGTACAAGAAGTTTGTAAAAATGCAGGAGTCAATGCTGTCCTTGCAGAACACTGGGCTGAAGGAGGTAAAGGGGCTGCAAAGTTAGCAGAAACTGTAATAGAAACAATAAATAGTAAATCATCTAATCTAAAGTTTTTGTATGAGGATAAGGATGATCCAAAGGTTAAAATAAATAAAATTTGTAAAGGGATTTACAGAGCTAATGATGTTACATTCTCAGCGCAAGCTGAAAAGAAATTGATTGAAATTAGTAAGCTTGGTTTTAATAATTTCCCAGTTTGTATGGCAAAGACGCAGTATAGTTTCAGTACAGATGCTTCAAAAAAATGTGCACCCGAAGCTCATACGATAAATGTTCGTGAAATAAGGTTATCAGCTGGCGCTGAGTTTATAGTTGCTATTGCTGGTGATATAATGACTATGCCAGGGCTTCCAAAAAAACCAGCAGCTTATGAAGTCTGTGTTGGTGATGATGGAAATATTAAGGGACTTTTTTAAAAAGGTCTAAATAAACATTCAAAAAATTTTTTGATATAATATTAGCACTGAACTTTTCTTTAACTAATTTTCTGCTGTTTGTTCCAAATTTTTTTTGTAGTCTTTTATTAAAAGCTAATCTTTCAATTGATTTAGCTAATGAAATTGCGTCCCTTGGTTCAACTAAAAAACCGTTAAAATTATTTATGCAAATTTCCCTACAACCTGGAACATTTGTTGATATAATTGGAAGCTTACAACTTGCCGCCTCTAATAAACCTTTCGGTAATCCTTCACGATATGAAGGTAAAATTGATATTTTTGATTTTTGAAGAAAAGGAATTACGTTACTTACTTTAGGTTTCCAAATAATAAATTTTTCTTTAACCCAAAAATTTAACTGATCAATGGTTATTGAAGATCTATTTTTTTCATCTGGATCACCAAGAATTAAAGTTTTAAGATGAATATTTTTTTTTCTAAGAATTTCTAAGGCTCCAATTATTTCTTTGATACCCTTATCACCTATAATTCTTGAGTGAAAAATTAGATCGTAAACTTTCTTTTTTTGGCCCTCTACAAATGTTTTGATGCAAACTCCAGAACCTTGAATAATTTTTGGCTTATTTTTCTCTAAAATTTTTTTTTTTTGGAAAAATTTTAAATCATCTTGATTTTGAAAAATAAAGAACACTTT
>Ga0255759_10002936_pt1 | contig 15069 bp, 10 predicted proteins | sample 101ome_20_FD_179959 | JGI IMG/M metagenome (GOLD analysis project Ga0255759, IMG submission 179959) | Coastal salt marsh microbial communities from the Groves Creek Marsh, Skidaway Island, Georgia - 101404AT metaG (version 2) | ecosystem: Environmental > Aquatic > Marine > Intertidal zone >...
TTTTACATTTTTATCTAATAAAATATAAGCTAAGTTTTCTACTTGAGGTTTAAAATAATCAACCCAAGCTTTATCATATCCTCTTACATTTAAATCAATATATTCATTTCCAATTTTTTTATCCTCTTCATCTCTCCAATGCCTATCCCAATCTAAATTATAAGTTGATAGGCCTTGTACTTTTGTTTTTTTCTTGTTAAGTTTTAAAAGGCCGAGAGGTTTAGCTATTTCATAAATAACAATATCACCTTCTTTTATATTTTTAATATTTAAAATAAATGATTTTAATATATCAAAGTTGGTAGCGTACATTTTTATAGATTTATCTACCATGTTATAATTAAGATGGTCTGATACTCTTTCTATCCAAATTTTATCTTCTTCTGTTTTATATTTATCATGGTACTCGAATGGTGGCCTACAATTAAATCCCCATGTAAAACAACTACCAAAAAACCAAACATTTTTCATTACAATATACCTTATACACTAATATACAAAAAAAATTTAACTATTCCAAGTCTTTTCTGAAAAACTTTCCAAGAAGATTATCGTTTAGTGAATCTTCATCTGCAAGAACGTTATGTGAGAACTGTTCTTGTAGTTCGTAATATGTTAGTGATTTTTTGTTTGAACAAAAACGAAGAATTTCTAATTTAAGTTGGTCATTAATATCTTCCCTTCTATTTTCTTCAAGAGCTTTTTCATTTTCATCAAACCAACTTTTCACTTCTTTATTGGATGAACGATACGATTTCCAATCAGATTCTTTAAGAACCATTTCGTATTTTTTCATTCTCTTATCTTGAAGGGCAGCAATTTCTTTTTTACCGAAATTTCGTTTTCGTATTGATACTACTTGTTTTTTACCAATGTAGTATTGATTTGTTTTACCATTTGTTATTTTGTAAATAAAACCAAAAACATCATTAGGCATATCGGCTAATTCTGTTATTAGTTGTCCTTTATATGTCCATGTCATAGTTAAAAATTTTGAAATCATTTTTATACCTTTCTCGTACCCAGTCCTTCATCCACTCTTCAGTATAAAAACTTTTATAATAGTTTTGTTGTTTTAAGTTAGGATGTCTTTTGTAAATAGGATTACTGTTTAGATGAGGTAACTGTGAATTTATATTCAGTTTATTAAAAACGTAAGATATATCTTTATTTAAGTCTTCATATTTTCCAATAAAAGAAACTTTTCTTTTTTCATTTGCACCGGCTGTGATAAAATAATATTGAGGCATCATCCAAATATTAGATGATAAATCTAATTTTAAAAAGTCAGAAAATGTTGTAGTATGTTCTCCCTTTCTAAGTGCATGTTGGTAGGCTGATAATAATCGTGTAAAGGGATTTCTAACAAAAGTAAAAATAAAATATCCCTCTACGCGGTTAAGTGCACGAATTGAATCGTGCATAGTTATTCTTTCGGTATCTTGTATTTTATCAAGAACAGAACTTATTGATGTTCCACCGGTTTTTGGTATATGAATGTAAGCCCATTTTTGAGCATGGTTTACGAGTAAACTCAAAATAAAAAAGTTTATCTTTGTACTGAATCAGAATATTTTTTTTCGTTTAATTTACCACCTCTTGCCTTTGCAAGATTTTCTTCATTGCGTAAATCTTTACCCCCATCTAATTCAATAGGTGTTTTATCCTTATCTTTTCCTTGAGGATATTTAGAAAATTCTGATTTGCTGTAAAGTTCTTCGATTGAAGCCATAATATTTCTCCTTTGTATAATATAAATATAAATTAAGTATCGAAACGAACAATAAAGTTCACATCATAATCTGGTAAATTCTTAATAGGTTTAGGTAATTTTGCAATTGCAACCATATCACCAGATTCATCATATAACCCAATTGTTGTTATATAAGTTGTTAAATAAGAACCAGTAGGGTCTACTGATGCGGAGTTAAAGTAATCATCCCAAGAACCGCTAATAGCGTGGTCAAAACTTCCACTAAAAAACTCTCTTCTTTTTATATCTAAAACTTCTTTTATTTTTTTAGTTCCTGCTGGTAATGAGTTTGTTACTGCAGTTGTTTGGAAATCATACGAACCACTAAGTTTTACTTCTACAGCCGTTGGATTTTGTGAAAAATTAAATTCACCCGCTTTTACACTTACTAAAACTTCTGTTTCATATATTGTTTTTGTACTTCTAAAATCTAAAACATAATTAGAAAACTCATTGGCATTAGTAAAAACTAATAACCCATCATCATAAAAAACATTACCGTATTTTTGTTCATCTATATCCAACCCTTCAAAATCTAAAGGAATTGCGGTTTGTAAAATGGCTGTTTGAAAATCTAATTTTGTTATCTGTACTGCATCAGTATCACCACCAAAGGTCAATGTAGCTATCTGAGTTTCTAAATCATAGTTTGTCATTGTACCTGTGAAGATTTCACCGTCATTATCTTCTATAACAAGCTCTTCGTTTTGTAAGTCTAATGATACTAAATTATAAAGAGGAACATTTGATGTAATTCCCCCCTTACCATCATCACCATATGTTAAGTCATTATCTAAATCTTCAAGTTGAATAGAACCTGGTTTTAATTCCTCACCATATTTGTTTTGAGGTATAGCGATTACATAAACAGTATCTCCATATCTTCTCTCAGCTGCAATATTAGCGGGATTATCTATAATACCAAAAATATTGGTTAGAGTGGCCTCTTGATTATAGTATTTTGATTTTAAAGAACGATATAATGAATGAGTTATAATTCCACTCTGAGTTACAAATATTTCATTATCAAAATACCCATCTTGAATAGAAGCTGAAACGACTTCGTGCTCAGAGTTATCAACCTCCCATTGCTTATATACCTGGAAGGCTCTTCTATTAACACTTGATTTTGGTATTGTCTTTAACATATGTACTTTACTCCTCTATATAAATATATCGAAACAAAAAACCCCACTCGAAGTGGGGTTTCTATATTAAAATACTCTCTTATAAGTTTATAATTTTAAAAATCAAGTTTAACTTTTATAAGTATTTCTTTATCAAATGATTTAGGGATTGGTTGTGAAGTTTTAGCTACTGCAATCATTTCATTTGCGTCGTTGTATAAACCAACAGTTGTAATAAATGTTTTTGGGTCTCTTTCAAAAGTTGATTCTGCAAAAGTTCCATCAGTACCTGTTACAAAGGTTGGGTTGTTTGAGAAGTTAAATTCTCTATTTGTTGCTCTTACAAAGAAGTGTTGTGTAGATACATTTTCTGTTCTTCTTGCTTCAAAATCACCACCTCCTTCAATTGCATGGTGTAATAAGAAATGATTTTTTCCTTCATACTCTACACCACTATATAATGAAGCTCCTTGATTAGAACCACTATCAATTGATGTTCCGATTAAATCATGAACCGCTTGTGGGTTTAGAAGGATTAAACCTTGGTCAGGATAAAATAACCCAAACCCTTGTCCATTAGAAGCAGTAAGTGTATTAATAGTTGCTTCTGATTCTGAACCTAAGTTTAGAGAACCACTACCTACATTAAATATTCTACCTGCCTTACCAACTCTATCTGAGAATTTCTTACCACTATCATCAATGAAAGTGTGTGTTCCTGTTGAACCACTAAGTATTAATGACCAGTTTCCAGCATCCATTTTCTCTTTGTATCTGGCACGTGATACATTGATTACATAGATATCTGAAGAATCATGTAGTCCTTCTGATGAAGATGAAACGAATGTAAATAATTCATCATCTTGTTCTAAAAGAATTGAACGATATTGTGCATAAGTTGCTTTTGTTGCTAATGTTGAAGAATCTGAATTTGATAATGAAACAGAACCACTACCATACTTGTGTCCATATGCAACAGCATACTGTACTGCCGCTGAAGTATTTGTTTCAGGGTCTTTATCATATACATTAACATAGTAATTTGAACTACCTGCCGATGTTTGGGTTGATGATGTATAATAAGAAGTTAAACTTCCTGTATCACCACTCCAAAGACCAGTAGTAACCACTTCAACTTTACCACTAATTTGGTCAAACTCTGTAAATCTTTTGTAAATTCCTTGGGTTACACTTGCACCTTGAGTTGCCAATTTATCTCCACCTACAAGATATTGGTTAACAATCGATGCAATTTGTTCCGATGTTAAGTTTCCTTGTTGAGCGGATAAATAATTGGCTAATTCTTGAGTTAAATTTGCTCCCGCCTGTCCTGATATTTGTGCCATTTTATATTATTCTCCGTTTTATGTTGGTTGTACATAGGTTATTGTTACTGGAATCGATTGTGAACCACCAGTTTCGTTGCCATATACAGTAATTGTTGTTTTAATAGTAGCCGTAATATTTGGGTTAGGAATAAACGTAAATGTTAATCCTGTCTCTACAGCCGCTGTTGCTGTTAACTCATCTCCTAAGAATGTTGGTGTTCCACCAGCACCTGCAGCTAATCCACTACCAACGATTGAACCCGCGTTCTTATTTGCAAGAATTAGTGTATATCCATTTTGTGTGTTACCACTCGGTGAAGTTGTTGGTGATAAGTTTACCTGTCCACCATTTTGAGTTGTAGAAATTGAAGGGACTCCAAACTCAACTTTAGGAATCTTAGTTGTACCTTTTGGTAAAGTAACTAATTTGTATCTTAATACTTGAGTTTCATCTGGTGAAGCTTCAGTTACTGGTATTGCTTTGATAGAAGCATCATAATATGCACTTCCTTTTGGATGTGCAGGTTCGTAAAGGGTATAATCAATTTCATCATCACCCAATGCGAATTTGGTGATATTTAAACCTTGTCCAGCTGCTAACTTCTCTCTACCCTTCTTAGTAAGAATAGCATCTACTGTGATTTCGGTATTATCTAAATAAGCCATAATTTAAAATTCCTTGTTATTGTTCAATATATAAATATAACATTTATTATTTTTAGTTATTTTCTTTATTATTCAACCTCTAAAATTGGTTCGCCACTTCCTCTACCACTATCGTTTACTCTTAATGTATTCGGATTAGTTGTAAATGTTACAACCGCAGCACCACCATCGGGTGTTGTAGCGGATGTTTGTTTAGAACCATTGTGGAATGAATTCTCTAACCCACTTGTCAAATCCCCTACATTTCTATAATGAAGTGGAAAGTAACCATTAAGTGGTGTTACTTCTACAATATCACCACCAACTGATGAGCTCATTTCATTTCCATCAGAGCCAGTAAATGGTAAAATATTTATTTTATATCTGTATTTTGTTTGTGGTACAAACTCTCTTCCTTTTGATGCATCAAAGAAATCTCTATTTTGGGGTACATCTTCAGTATAAGATTGTTTTAATAAATATATCTTAACTCTATCTTTTTGAATATTTCCAAATTGGTCAAAATATGTTCTTTGGGAGTTTCCATTTTCACCATACAATCCAAACCCTAACCTTGAAATGGATTCAGGGTCCATTCCAATTTGTTGATATTTTGTTGAATCATACTGACCACTAACTGAACCTGTTATTTTTGCATCAATATGTATTTCAATTCCACCCATAGTAGAACCGCTGTTTCGTGTAATTGTTCCTAATAGATTAATATCCTCTTCGGCCGATATACTTGAGGAATAAAAAGGAGTTGTACCTACTAAATTAATATCAGTTTCCGCATCTACATTTCCAATATATTGTGGATTTGTTCCAATTAAATTTACATCTTGCTCCACATCCAATATCATTGAATACTGGGGATTTGTAAATTGAATATCCACATCTTCTTCAACATCAATAGTAGTTGTATATTGTTTATTTTCTGCCTGTGGTCTATTCCACTTGGTTTTATTTCTTTCGAGAATGTGAGGTTCAATTAATAATCCACTTGATACTTTGGCTCTCGCCGGTACAAGTGATTCTAAAGTATCAAAAAGAGATTTATCAATATATCTTACAAGTTGAATATATTCATATAAATTTAAATTAAATCTATCAAAGTAATAATTTCTTAAAGATTTTAATTCAGTATATTCATCAGAATATTCATCCTCAAAACTACCAATGTAATTATCAATATTAAATGAACCAAGAGATTTAAGAATATCCATATTAATCTCTTTTATTGGAGAAAAGAATAATCCTAATCTATCTGAATCAATTGGTGCTTGGTCATATGATTTTTTGGTTGCTCTACTTCTATATGATAGTTCTGTTATTTTTGTTTGACTTTCGAATCTTACTTTATTACCAACATTGAATCCACTTGAAGGAACAACTGCGGTTACAGTTCTATCATATGGAGTATAATGATATGGATATGATGTGTTGTTATCAAAATTAGAAGCAGTTGCATATGATTCATCATATGAACGATTAATAGAAACATTTTTAATATATGGGTCTCCACTCGTGCTTCTATTTTTTGGATACTCAAAATCTAATCTAAAAATTAAATCTTCAGTTGATGATGAAACATGATTACCATCTATAGCATCTGGTAATAAAGTATGATTATCTACTTTTGATTCTGATAAAGCAGTTGTCCATAATCTAAATTCATCAACCGAACCGGTTATATCAGTTCCGCCAATTGAAATATATGAACCACTTGTCCATCCTTTTTCTGATGTAGTTAATGAAGCCGAAACTTGATTTCTAAGTCTTTCTTGGAATCCTTCTTTTACAAATACTTCAAATACATCAGAACTTCCTGTTTCTCGATTTATAACAATTTGTGTGTATTCATCATTAAAGAACGGCACAGGTTCTGTTGATGCGGAATCTGAACCTACTATTAGTTGGATTCTTGCAAGAGAACCAGTATCTGATAAAACATTTAAACTCCAGTCACTACCACTTATTAATTGTTGGGTTTCTCGAACCTCTGTGTTGAATCTTAATTCAACTGAATTGGGGTATTCAGATGTTTCTGTATATTCTTTCCAAGGTATATCAATTCTCTGAGAACCGCTTATGTTTATTGCTGCCGTTCTATCTTCAAATGTAAAATTAACAGTTGCATCTGTTGTTGGGTCTTTAGGGCCTCCAAATTCCATTACAGTTAATAATGAAGCAGGAACACCATAACAACTCATCGCCGCGTGTAACGCTCTCTTTGTACCTTTATGTTTATATAGGTATGGGAGGTTGTTTAATAATCTTCTCCAAACCTGTTGTTGTCTTTCTTTACCGGTCATTGTAGACACTTCTGTTCCATCAGAGTGTTTACCAAACGCATATTCCCAAAGGAATTGGGATTGAACTCCCATATCAGCATCCCAACCAAGAGATTCTAACATATGATAAATTAAATCACTTGGAATTCCAATATCTTTTTTATGTTCTGTGTTTTTGGTTTTAGATATACCTCGAATATGAGTCCACAATATATCGAAATGTTGGCCAATCATATCAAAGAATAAAATAAACTCTTGACCGTTTTCATCATTTTGAATATGTTCTGGTAGATTATAAACAAATCGTGAAGTATTATTTGAATCATACTTTTCTCCAGAATCAATAATTCCATTCAACCAATCAATAGAAACTGAGTCATCAGATGCTGATAATTCATTTAATCCTGCACCTGGATATGTAAGAGAACCACTTGTAGTGTATAGATACTTTTCAAACGCATCAAATCCATTTTTAACTTCTGATATTTTAAGTAGCTGTTTATTTGCCTCATTTAATACTGAAATAGAACCGGTCCATTGTGTAGTTCCACTTCCAGAAGTTAATAAGTTATATTTACTTTGATAGTGTTCTATCAGTTGTACTTTATAATAAAAATTTCTTGCACGTTCTTCGGCTGAAGAATATTTTACAAATTCTTTCCAATTATAATCTATGGTTTCTGTTTTTTCTAACAGTAACCCATCTCCATTTTCAACCTCTATTGAAGATTGAGATACAAAACTTATATCTAAATTATCTAACGTAATACCACTTGATGATATAAATTGATTTACTACATCAGTTGATGTTGCCGAACCACTTGATATTAAATCATCTAAAATCTGATAGCCAATATCATCACCAATATCTAAATCAAAGTTAGGAGTGAGTGGTGTACATGCTTGAGTTACATCATCTATTATTGTAATTTGGTCAATTAGTGGAATAGAGTGTGCTTTAGAAACCCATACTAAATCATTAGTTGTAACTGTTGGTGGAAGAGGTTCATATAATTTTAATACAAGAGACTTTTCAACATTTCTATATTTAACTTGATTTGTTGATTCATCTCTATACTCTTCTGCGAAAGTTGTATCATCAATTCCCCAAGTACCAATTAATTTATTATCACCACTACCTAAATGTAGATAGTGTGTTAATAAAGGTGATATTAATTCATCAAATCCGGTTGGATTTAAGTTTTTGATAAATGCAGATTTGAAATCATTGATAACCGCAGGTCTTCTTAATTTTAAATCACCTTTATCAAATGTGATAGTTACTTGCTCAGTTTTTCCCGCAGTTCTTTCATCACCCTCTTCATTGTATGGTATAAATAAAAGTTTGAATACCGATTTATCTCTATCTTCTGTTAACTCACTTCCAATAGTTCTTAAAACTTCACCAACATTTAAACTAAGATTTCCAGCAGGTGCAACTTTTCTTAATAAATTTTTATCAGTTACCTTTTCGGCATAAATTAAAATATAATTTGTATTTACTGATTGCCATGAAACATCGAAATCAACATTATATTCTTTAAAATCCGCACCCTTAATATTTTGAGGATAATTAATATGTGTTATATCTGGTCCAGGTAGGTAATCTTTACTTTGAACATTTATTGTTACTTTTTCTATTTTACCACTACCATTCTTTATTGATATCGGCTGTAAATACATTGTGTATCTACCAACACCGTTTATGAAATCTTCGTTTTTTAAAGTGATAGTCCCACTTGGCTCAATTTCTCTCTTTACATTTCCTAATGTATATAAAACCCTATCTGCGTATCTACTACTATATCCAACTGATATACTTTCTGAATTAGCAATATTAAAAATAATATTATTACTATCTACTCGTAGTATCGGTGAAGTTGGAGAAGGCGGAGGATTAATTTTATCAGAAGAAACTCTAATAAAGTTCTTAACACCTTGTACTAATTCAAAAGTTGCCTCACTTCCCTTTACCAACTCCTTTAATTTTTGTGAAATATTAGATAGTTCAGGTATCTCTCTTCTTAAAATTTCTGCATCTGGATTTTTATTATTCACACTAATGACTTGTGAAAATTGAATGTCATGGGGAAACTGCTTTACAGCAAATAACTTAATAGTTGGCCTTTGAGGTTCTCCATTGATTCTACTAGCCTTTAGAGTTATATCTAACTGTTTAGCAAAATCAAGTGTACCACGCCTACCATCGGATAATTCATATCCAATTTCGCCATCTTGGAGTTCACTTGCCAAATCAATAGTGTAGGTATCTACTAAAATAGGCCCACCAGCATTATTATCAGTTCGTGTAAATGATATTGGTATTACATAATATGCGCCGGTTTTTATCGGGTCTATTAATGGAGTTGGTACTATTTCATATTGATTGGTTGATTTTATTCTTCTCTCAACAATAACCTCATAGTAAGTCCAATTGTAGTTTCCAAAACTAATTGGTGGTTTTGTATATTCTCTTGGTGGTAAATATTTATCAAAACCAAAAGTAATACCAGTAGAAGGTCTTTCATAATCAATAGTAGGAAAGTTTGTGTTTCCAAATCCTGTTAAACTAAGTAAATTGGGATTTTTACCTACATCATCTATATTATATGAAAAATTATCTGGTCTAAAATTTTGTTCTGATGAAAATTTAATTCTATCTTCAAAATCTCTAACAACAATATCATCATCAAAATCTTTTGTAATTACCGGACGAATTTCTTTTGAAAGAGTTCTTTGTACAGCGGATAACTTATACGTTTCATTTGCAGTGTATCTTGGATTATCATATACAAGAGTAACTATTTTAGGAGTAAGTAACTCCTTTTCAGTTGTTCTAAATCCTGATTTAGAATCAGTTTTTACACCATCAACAGTTACGGTTCCTTGTTCATTTGGTAAAGTTTTAAATTGAAAGTAAACTTCTCGTGTTTTATCTAATACAACTGGTAATTCAGGTGGCCTATAAATACAAGAACCATCATCTTTTGTTGCAGTTCTATCATAGTTTTTAGCTAAGGGGTTTGTACATCCAAGCACAGTTTTTGTACCAGTAGAACCAGTACCACCACCTCCGCCGGAAGTGATAGGACCTCCACCTCCTCCTCCACCGAAATCATCAATTCTAATAATATTATCCCCACCTCCTGGATTTAGAAAGGGGTCATTATCGAAGAATTGTTCATCGTAAAAATCTAAGTTTACTGCCATTTAGTTTTTCCGTGTATTTTATCTTTATCTATATTATATAAATATCTTTATTGCATATTCCTATCTAGTCTATCGCTTCGGTCATCTACAAAAGAACCATCATCTAGTCTACCATCTGAAGTTCCACCTCCTAAACTTCCTCCACCACCGGAACCACCTGTACCACCCTCAGGTTTTGTATATCTACAGCTACCATCATCAATATTTGCATCTGCGTTGTAATTTATTGCTCTTGAGTCTGTACAACCTCTTACTTTTATTTGTGGATATTTACAAGAACCATCATCTTTTGTTGCAGTTCTATCATAATTTAATGCTTTAGGGTCTGTACATCCTCTCACATCATATTTACAGCTACCATCGTTAGTATTTGCAGTTGCATCATAATTTAATGCTTTAGGGTCTGTACATCCTCTCACAGTATATTTACAACTTCCATCATCTTGATTTGCACTTGCTTTATAGTTTATAGCTTTAGGGTCTGTACAACCAAGTATTGGGTCTGGCGGTGGAACTATTCCACATTCACCAAGTTCACGAGCTTTCATATTTGGTGGTAGAACTATACTTCCTTTTTGTGCACAAACAGTTGTTGAGCTTCCTGGTCGTATAGCAGTTCCTTGTACTACATTACCCAATGCATCCTTGTAAGCAAACGTCAACTCGTTACCTTTTAAGAATTTTTCTGTTGCGTTTTTTATTTGATATGAACGCATTACTGGTTCTGGTTGTTTAACTTTTGGAACTAATCTAACATCACCTGTAAACTTAATTGTATTATCATCATCGTATGTTATTTTAAATGAATCATATTCTATACCTTCAATAGTTTTAATTTGACCATCTTGTTTATATTTTATACCACCCCTATCAGACCAAACATAGTAAGTTTCTGTTTTCTTTAATATTTTTGTTTTGTATTTACATGAACCATCATCAAAAGTTGCCTGTGGGTTATAGTTGAGTGCTATAGCATCTGTACATCCCCCTACTTCTATTGGGTCAATAACAATACGATATCTACAACTTCCATCATCTTCTTGAGCTTGTGGATTATAGTTGAGTGCATCTGGGTCTTTACATCCTCTTATTAACGCATCGATTTTATCAGGCACAGTTGAGTCATATTCAGTATCTGATACTGATGATTTTAGTATTTGTTTAACTTCATCAAAAGTTATTTGTTGCTCAGGTGTAAGTTCATTTTCTTCTTGAATAGTTCTTTTTGGTAAATAATTTTGAAGTATAATTGTTAACGATTGTTCACAAATTCTATTGATTGTTTCTATTGTCAACTCTATCGTATCTAACTCTTCTTTTGGCTTACCATAGTTTATATTATTTAAATTCCACTCTCTACCTGATATAAAATAATCCATCGATTGAATGAATTTATCACGAACCTTTCTAACAAAATTTTCTATACTGTCTATTTTAAATTCTTTTTTTATTAGATTTCTATAAGTTTCACCATCCGATTGTGTTCCTTTAATAGTAGAAAATGAATCCAAAACTCGCTCTGTTGTTATATTCTCAATATATCGTTTAGCATAGTAAATTGTATCATCTCTAAATTGTTTTTTATCTACAAAAGTTTGATATCTTTTTTCTAATTCTAAGTTTGGATTATTTTTATTTTTTAATGGTAATATTCTTATTTCTGTTCTACTTGGGGATATCTCGTGTATCCAAAGTTTGTCAACATCACCCTCTTCAGAACCAGCTCTTCTATTTAATAGTGTTACTTGGGTTTTAAAAATACCATTTGAATATCCGGCTTCTCTTACTAAACGTTCTATATCTACTATAAATTCAGATGCTCCATTAATTTTTTTAGTAAAAGTATTATTAGATATTAAAAAATAATCTTTAATATTTGAATCATTTAAATGAATGTATCTAACAAATTTACCATCTTCTCCTTGTGGCAGTTTGTTATCATTTGCATCAAATAAAACAAATTCAATCATATCGGCATTTCCAAGGCCGAAATAAGACTTACCAATTTCTTTCTCGAAGATTTTTCTATCTTCAGAGTTTACTTTATATCCTCGTCTTTCTACTATTTCTTTAAACCCGTCTATTGCCATTATCCAAGTACTTTATTATATCTTTTAAATAACTCTTTTCCACCAAATAAATCATAAACCATATAAGAGAAATATCTACCCACAAAGTGAGTAAATTGTCCTCTTAAATTATTTTTTGGTAATACACCCAAATCATATGCCATCCACTCTGTCCATGGTTTACATAAGAAATATATAATTGGAGTGTACTGAGGTTTTCTTCTCATAAACTCCACAACTTTTCTTGCCCACATTTGATACCCAATTACCAACTTAGGGTCTGTGAGGAATGTCTTATCACCCCATCTTTCATCGGCATCCCAAATAAGTTCTGGTAGATATCCTTGTCTGTAAAGTTCATTACAAATAATTTTTTTCTTTTTAGAATTTGCCGCGGTTGTTGCGGTTGCTTGAGCCGCTTTTACTTGTGCATTAGCTGCGGCTATTTGTTGTTCTGCGATTTTTTGGTTTGCTCTAATGGTATCTTGAAGTGTTTCATTTGCACCTCTTAAATTTTTAACAATACCTCTCTCAGATTCTAACTGAGATGCGAGTGTTTCTTTTTGAGCTCCAAGACCTCTTACTTGAGCAGTCAGAGAGACTCTTTCTATACCTTCTTTAGTACCCTTCAGTACTGCATTTTGAAAATCTGCAAGTAACTCTTCATATCTATTTTTTAAAGATTCAAATTGAGCCTCTGATTGTTTTAATGCTTCTTGTGCAGCAACAACATCTGATTCTAATCCAAGTATGGCCGCTTCCAATTTAGATATAATAGAATCTTTTTCTGAAAGCTGGGATTGGAGTTGAGCGTTTGCCTCAGTAAGGGCCGCTATATCTTCAAGTACTTTTTCATACTTTTCATATTTTATATATCTCCCTCTGTCTTGTTTTTTTGGTTTTATTAACTCATCAACCTTAACATCAACTGCTTTTTGTAGCTGTTCTTCATCGTAATATGGTCTTTCTAAGTGGGATGAAGTTTCTCCACTAAAAGAAATTTGTTCTTCTTTTTCTTCAACGATTGGTTCTAATAAGTCTGTTTTTAACTTAGGCTCTACTTGTTTGCCACGAATAGGTATTGTACCATATGGTTTAGGTTTATCAGATAAAGAAACAGGAGTGGGTTTAACTTCTTTTTTATCAACTCTACGCACAACAATACCATCACCACTATTTCTTGGTATTGCCTTTGAACCTCTTTTTACAAGCTCATCAATTCTAAATCTATCGTGTAAACTCATTTTATTTCTCTATCGTAAAAGTTAAATCCTTATCTTCAAAGTATTCAATTACACCATCTCTATCTACTTTAATTTCAATATAATAATCTCTATTAATTTCCCAATTAGAAAGATTTAATTTAAAATAATTACCACTCGAATCGCATGATACTTTTGTATAATCTGAAAATGGAACAATTACTTCATCTGTAATTACATCCTTTACTTGATAATAAGTAGATGATGGTAAATATTTTACATCTGTATAAGAGTATTGATTAGTGTATGTTTTAAGAGGATATTTCTCTCTACCGAAAACTCTGATTTCAGGTTTACTTCCACGCTTGTATCTGGTCTTTAATCTTTTGAATGTTACATGAATATCATCAGCGGTAAGTTCTGTTAATGAGCCAGTTGAGAAAGAAGAATCATCCCAACCAATTCTTAATTTAGGTTGGTAAATAGTATTTGTTTCTTTTGAGAAGAATTTTAATTGTCCATAATCATTAGTATCACTTTCTAATGATGAATCGTATTTTAAAATAAATCCTTCGTTTGGTAAAGAACCACTAATCCATTCATCCATTGTTACTTTAACATCCATTTGAATATCAGATGTTTCATATGAGAATGATTGTGATGAGTATGAACCTGTAAACCAAATTCCGCCCTTACCATTAAATGAACCAGTTGTATCCGAAGAATGATTTTGCCCAGTCATCCAATCTGTACCAGTTCTGACAGAGTTCCAAGAAACACCATCAGTTGTAATATCATCGAAACGAGTACCAATACCCATTTCCCATGATTGAGTTACTGCATATGCATAAATTGTATAATCGATTGGAATCTCAGAAGATTCACATTCTCTTAAAATCATTTCAGCAGAACTCATAGTGATATCACCACTTACAATAGAAGATGAAAGTTCTGTTGTATCAAATTTAATTAAAGTATGTGCAATATCTTTAAGATTTCCATAGTAAGTTTTAGAAATCTCTAATATCTCGTCTAACCCAGTATTTTGAGTTGGTTGTTGTAAGTAGATTGATGCATCTTTGGATGCTGTTAAAAAGTAATACATTATACAACCCTCCCTTTTATATCTTTATTTGGAAACTTAACTTCAAAAACCGATGGGTCTAAAGATGGATAAACCATTTTAGATTTTGTTGCATCTAAAATATTATAAGAATGACTTGAATAGTTTCCTAAACATTTGTTTACAATTTCACACTTGGGAACTGATTGAACACCCTCTACACCGGCAATAAGAAGCTCTACCTCTGAAATATTAATTGGCATATTAAACGTCCAATTATCAATGTTGAAATATTCTTTTAATTCACTAATACATCGAGTTAAAACTTCTCTCTTATTATATCCACCATAAACTCTAATTTCAAAATCCACACCGATG